>CEUI01026605.1_pt1 | contig 13769 bp, 2 predicted proteins | sample 531411 | NCBI WGS metagenome assembly CEUI01 (sample SAMEA2622841, study PRJEB7988) | marine metagenome | isolation source: saline water (ENVO:00002010), including
CTGAAGGTACCCCAAAATGGATACAAACAATAAAAAATTGGTGGCCAGGGTCAAAAGCGAAAAAATGGATTTGGGATAAACCTATGAAAGCTTTATTTGGAGATCGTAAAGGACTGCAACATGGATTATTAGGAGCTAATCCTTTATCTACTGTACTTACTATTGGTGGCATGGTAGGCGGTGCTAAGAAAAAAGCTGAACAATCTCGAGCGCAAATTGCAGCAACAGAAGAAGCCATAGCTGGTTTAAGCGGTATGATTGGAGGAATTCAAGGACAAGCTTCAGAAACTCTAGATACAGTTGAAGCAGATATAGAAGGAAAAAGAACAGCTGCTTCTTATCAGGCAGGTGAAGAATTCTCTAATTTGTCTAAATCTTTGGATGAATTAACCAAGACAAGCAAAGGTTTGAAAACAGGAGATATAGAGCAATTAAGAACTACAGGAGCGGAAAATTTAGGTGACTTGATAAAAATGCAAAGAGAGCAGTTAGATTTAGCTTCTAAAGGGGCTATAGCTTCAGCAACAAAGCAATTTGATGAAGAGCAAAGAGGTATTTCAATGCAAATGGAAGAGTGGGAAAGTATGATAGAAGAATTACAAAAGTCAGATCATTGGAAAGAAAATTTATGGGGTTAAGGAGTAGTTAAAATGGCAATGGATCAATTATTACAAGCTCTTTATCAAATTCAAAAAGTTGAGGCTGAGGAGCAAAGAATAGAAAGAAGTGAAGAAAGAGATATGATGAAATTCTTTACTGAAATGAATTTGAAAGAAGAGCAATGGCAAAAAGAAAAAGAGTGGAGAATTGCTGAAAGAAGAAATGATTTAGAATCTAAATTTGGAACAAGAAATGTAACTATAGACGAAAAAGGCTTCCCTACCTTAGTATCTGATGATAAATTTGATGTTACTCATACTCCTGAATACGAAATATGGGAATTAACACATGCTGCTGAGAGTAAAAAAGATATGGAAATGTTATCAATAGATAATTTGACGAAAGAATATTGGGCTCTTTATGAAGAAAGATCTGATATAGCAGATGACATACAAGAAAAACATACCTCTATTAATGATGAGCATATATCATCTAATTTTTCAGATGTTAGCAATATGTTAGATGGAGTGGCTGAAGGAAATTTGACATTATTATCTGATAAAATATCAACTCTTCAAAGCAATGTTAAGGCATTAGATGCTTTAAAATTATTTCTAAATAGTCAAGAAGGATTTTATAGTGAAAATTCAAATCAATATGTTGATTTTAATACTGTAATAGACCCTCATGAATTCGAGCTTATGATTCAAGATTATCAAGAGAAATTCCCTGGTAAACCTATAGCTGGTTTAAAAAGTGCTTATTTAAAAAATAAACCTTCAGATACAGAAAGATTAGAATTAACTCTTAATTTAACTGATAAATATAAAGAGCCAATTATGAGTGATTATCAAATAATGCAGGGAACTATTGCTACTGCCAATGATAGTGAATTGGATGATGAAGATAAATTTGATATGGAAGGTGCTATTGTTGAAATTTTCCCTGAAATGGTAGAAGAAGATCAGATTAAATTAGCTGAAATGATAAATAGAGGATTAAGTACTACAGATGTTACTGTTTTCCATGAGTATGTTATAAATGAGCCAACTGGCAAAGTTAGAGAGTTTTTTGAAGCAAGATTCCCTGTTATTTGGGATAATATAGATGAAGGTAATAAAAATATTAGGCAATTGAATTTAGAGTATGAAGCAGGAAATAGTGGGTTATTAGCAGAAGATTATATAGATACAGCTGTAGTTAATCTTGAAACTTATTTAAAAGAAAATTTCAATACAGAGCAAAACTGGACTACTGATACACCAAAAGATATAAAATTAGCTTTTAATGAATATGAAAATATTATAGAATTTATGCCTGATATAGAAGATCAAAAACGAGCTTTTGCAGCTTTAGAAAGTTATTTTAATAAAGATTTAACTAATTATTATATGCAATATCATGGAATAGATGTAGATGAATTTGATCCTTCATCTCTTCAAGATCCAGATGATCCTGGTTTATACGGAGATATTGATGATATTTTATATGCAAAAGATATGGATGGAAATTATTTATTTGCAAATGAAAGTGGCCAAATTAGTGGGAAGAAAATATATACTATGTTAAATAGAGTTGCTAATCCTGATAAAATACCTGCATTACATACTGATTATAACGTTAATTATTCTTCAAGAATAGCTAGAGGGACTCAACTACCTGGCTTAGATGCTTCATCAGAGAGAGTTCATTATACACTTGCATCAGCATTAACAGGTTCTTGGAATGAAAATCAATTTATGAATAATAATTTTGATACTGCTGTATATGACAATTTAAGAAATTTACTAAAACAACAGGTTGAATCTGATGATCCTATGGGATTGAATAGAAGTCAATATGGTGAATTCTTTGTTGATGATGCTGCTCTTGTTCAAAAAATAGAACAGCTTTATCCAGACAAACTTCAAGATTGGATAATACAATCAATCTCTTATGGAGAAAAGGCTAAAATAGATGATTTTGATAAAATTGTTACAGATGGTTTAAAAGCAATTAAAAGTGGTAAAGTGGCAGATGAAAAGTTTTATAATATATTAAATAGTTTGCAATTTTTTGCTGATAATGAAAAAAAATATACAACAGGCGATGTTGGTGATAATATTCCAAATAGCTTTTTGCATGATGATACGTATACATACACGGATAGTGATGAAGCTATGTATTTATTTATGTCTTGGGACGAATATGATGAGAGGTTCAATTACCCTTATAAAACTAAAAAATAGGAGATATCTTGCCTTTAACAGATGAATTAATAAGAAGAAAGAAAAAGCATAGTCCTTTTGATAGTAGGCAATCTAATCTCTATCATACCTTTGGAGAAGAAGAAAAAACAGAAGATGAAGGTTTTAGTTTATGGTCTGCTGTAGGATCTGGCATGCATCATTTTTTATCATCCGCTACTATGGGAGGTGCTGAATTTTTTGCTCCAACTAAAGCATGGTCAGAAAAAACTACTTCTGAAAATGTAGGTGCAGCTTTTGGAGAAGCTTTGGGTATGTTTGTACCTATGGGTTGGATAGGTAAGGGAACAAGAGGAGTTGCAGCTGGCTTGAAATATGGAAGTAAAGCTATAGCTAAAGAAGCTATTGATGCTGCTACTAAAAAATCTATACAGTCATTAATTAAAGAAGGTTCAGAAGAAGCTGTTCAAGTAGCTACCAAAAAAGGTTTAGAAAAGGGAGTTTATGGCGATAGTTGGTTTGGTGGTAAAAAATTATTATATCAACATGAATTAGGCGGTGATGTCGCTAATCAAGTTTTTCATAAAGATCTTTTAGAAAGGACTGAATTAGCTTTATTAAGTCAGCTTAAAAAAGATGGATTGGAAGTACCAGGAAAAGTTGTAAAAGAAATAAGAGAAGAGTTAGGAAAAGGATTAGCTGAAGGAAAGCATATTAATTCTGTTTCTCATTGGATGCAAAATAGAGTTGAAAGAATCTTAGGGGATAAAGCTAGGGGAGGATTGGCTCAATATGCTGCAAAATGGACAGGTGAATTTGCGCAAGATGCAGTTGTTTTAGGTATTCATGGATTAGTGACAAATACTCTTACTTCATGGGCTAGAGATGATGTTGAATTTGCTCCTGGCTCTACATTTGGCCATGCATTAGCTTTATCTACTATTTTTCCAGTAATAAGATCTATCCCTGGTGGGGGAGAAAGAAGAATAGGAGAATTATGGCCTATAGTAGCTAAGAAATATACAAAAACAAATTATAAAAAAGTTTTAGAAGGTCCTGGTGGAGCAAAGAATGTTCAAAAAATGATTGAAATAATTACTGGAGGAAAGTCTTATGGTAATATATTTCAAAAAACTAAATGGACATCACGTTTAACAAATCCAGATACTCTTAAAAAAGAAAGTTATTGGATTAGAGATTTATTAACAGCTAATCTTGGGAATAAGGGTGTTGTTGATGATATGGTTGATATAGCAGAACAACTTCAAAAATCTGTTGGAAAAATTGATATAGTAAAGGCTTGGGGTAAGGCTTATTTTAGAGATACTTTTTTAAGTGCTGGAACTTTAACAAGAATGGCTGTAGGTATGGGGGCTATGAATATAGATATGTTTAGAGATAATATGGCTGGATTTAAGCATTTACCAGCAGAAGAACTATTGACTCATATGTTGATAGGGGCATTTATGTCTAGAAGCAGAGGAGGATGGGCAAGAGATCCAAGATCTAGAAGAGGAGATGCTAAAGCTGCAGAATTAGATAAAATGTATCAATTAATGCATTTAATAGGGATAGACCATTCAAAGGTATCAGATTTAATTCGAGTTAAAAATAATGCTGATGCTGCTATGGGAGCTCATATTGGCCTTCCTTTAGATCCTACTGCAAATGAAATTTTAGAAGTATTTAAACAGTATGAAGCTAAAATTGCTGTTCGTGAAGGAAAAAGACCTTCTCAATTAACAGCTGAAGAAAAAAGAGGTTCTCCTAGAACTGAAGCTGATAAAATAATAGAAGAATGGGCTTATATGAGAAATATGCTTGGAGTTATGGAAGGTAGAGGAGAATTTCATGCATATAAATATAGTAAATTAACTGAATCAGAAAAAGCTGACTTTATAAATAATTTAAAATCCATTGAATGGAAAGGCAAATTATTAGAAAATGTAACATGGAATGAATTTTTCTCTGACTTTTCAAGAGACAATGTAAAAAGATTAGAACAATTTCATCTTGATTATTTTTCAGAAATAGGAAATGAAAGCTTTGATGGAGCTAAAGATAAAATTCTTGATCTTTATCCAGATAAATCTACAAAGAAAATTCTTCACGGAGGTATTGAAGGGGTAAGCGATTCAAATGAATTAGCTCAATTAAGAGGTTTATTAGCAACATTAGAAAATAAAGGGTTGGCGGAATTTTCTGGCAATCTTCAGCCTCTTGATATAACAAATAATAAAGCTGCTTTAGATAGACTAAAAATCATTAACGATAATTTTAGAAAAAAATTAAATAATTACGGTATGGGAGAAGGTTATGATTATTACTTTAATTTAGGAGATGTTGAATCTAATTGGTTTTTGAGGGGATGGACTGAAGGAAGATTTGTAGAAAGTCAAATAAGATTAGGTGAGTTTTTTACAGGTCAAGTTAAACCAGAGAATCAACAAGATGGAGCTATAAGAGCTTCGATATTAAGCAGATTAAAGGATAAAAATGGCTCTATTTTAAGACCAAATCAGTATAAAGTAATTAAAAGCAAAGAAGATCGTACATTGAGTGATAAATATAATATATCAGATGATTTATTCAATATAGCGCATGGTCTTTATGCAGGATATGAGAAAACAGACCCTCTTTCATCTGAAAAAATTAAATTAACTGAAAGAGAAGCCAAGAATATTATCGAAGCATATAAAAATATGGGAATGTCTATTTCTCCAGATAAAATTATTGACCATATATCTTATATAGAAGCACGAACATATGATAGATATGGTTTGTCATCAGAGTCTTTAAGCACAGTGAAAATATTAGAATCTGAAGGACTATTAGTATTAGATGCAGGTGCTAAAAAAATTGAAGTAAATTCTGATAACGGAATAAGAAAATTAGCTGATAAAGAAAATCTTACAAGCGAGCAAAAAGAATCATTAGTTGAAAAATATAATGAGTTAAAAAGCTTGTTGCCTCAAAGCCATTTAGTTGAAAAAGAAATGATTATTCCAATGGATCCTGAAAAAATAGTTAATGTAATGGCTATAGAGAACATATTTAAAGCATTACCTAAAGAATATATGAATGGAATTGAAAAGCAATTTATGAAATCTCTGGAAACAGAAAGTAATAAATTTTTAGTAGAAGAAGCTGAAGGTAGTCTAGGGTTATTAAACGAAAATTTAAAAAATGGACTTTACAAAGAAGCTCATATATCATTAGAGAATTTAAAGAAATTACTTCCAGCTAAAGAATTTGAACCATTATTTAAAGATATTTATGAGAGAATAATAAAATATGAGACAGAAGGACAATTAAGAGAATTGCATCTTTTAGAGCTTAGTGATGGTTCAGGAAATGCTTGGGATGCTTTAAATAAACTTATAGGCAAAGAGGAAGTTAGTTCTGATGGTATAAGAGAAATGCTGATATATATAATTAATAAAGGCAAACATTCTCCTTATAGTGCTATTACAGAACATAGTCAATTAATTGATAATTTAAATTCTAGAATTGGAAATTCAGTCAAAACTCAAACTTTAGATCAATTATTTGAATCATATTTACGTACAAATAGTTATTCTTCTTTAATGAATTTAATGAAAGGCTTAAATCAATCTTATGTTGGTGGGCAATATCAAAGAAACAAAATAACAAATCAGCATTTAGCAGATTCTTATGAAAAATTCGTCCAAAATTTTACACCCAATCCTCAAAAAGATAAATTAGAAGTAGCTGGTAGATATGGAATGCTTGATGCAGATAATAATATTAGTGCTAGAAATATTGAATTATTAAGAAATAATGAGTATGATAAGATTAAGTTAAAAATACAAAATAAAGGCTTAATAGACTCAGAAGTAGATGCCAATTTATTTTATTTAAGCGAAATTATAAGAAATACTACTGAAAGAAAAGCTGTTGCTCTTACTGAAAAATTTGATCCTGATGGAGTTCCTTATTTAGCAAGAGAATGGATTTCCAAAGATGAGAATCTCATCACATTAACTCCTGCAGTAAAAGTTATTGATGCTTTAAATTTAGGGCTTATTCCTATTCAAAAAACAGGTATTTTGAAAAGTAAGAAATATGCAGATATAACAACAGAAAAAGTAAAAGCTATATTTGAAGGAGATATAGCTCCGATAATAGATGTTCCTAGTAATAGAGTTTTTCTTGATGGAATCCAAAAAGGGGGTATGCTTACTCCAAATGATGCTACAAGAATGCGATTAATTAGACCAAATTTTGGAGATGGCGGTATTAGATATATAGAACTTTCTTTAGGAAATGCTTATGCTTTTGTTGAAAATTCAAAAACTGTTGCTAATTTAAGAAATAGATATAGAGCTTGGTTTAGCTATACTCAAGATAGAATAAATTCCAATATAAGGCAAGGTATTGAATCTAAAGGAACTTTGAAAAATTTTAATAAAACTTTTAGAGATTTAACTGATCCAGAAAATATGATAAGAGCTATGTATTTATCAACATTGAATCCTGTTGGCTTTGATAAATTATGGACTCCTACATCAATAGAAAACTTTTATACAAAAACTGGTTACTATGGTGAAGCTTTAAAATTATTAAAATATAGTAAATTAGCTGAAGGTGGTACTTTAAAGTCTATGCCAGATGTTGCTACATTAGAAAAACTTGCTTATAGTTTAGCTTCTGGATTACCTAATGAAAAAGTACGATCATTAGACAATATTATAAAAGCATTAAAAGATCCTAACAAACAACTAAATTATGGATTTATATCTGATGAAGTTGTTAGTTCTCAAAATAAGCTTTTAATAAGAAGTAAAGTATTAGATGATGTTAATAAAATGCCTGATATCGGTATTCAAGGTGGTTTAAAGAAACATTTAGCAGATAGATATTCATTTGATAAAAACAACTATTCAGAGGTTCTGGATAAATCTAGTATTGATGGAAGTATTTATATAGACAGAGATATAAGAAATTTGATGTTAACTACTTTAAATGAGCCTGGACATATTAATGGATTCAAAGGATCTGTTTCAAGAACTGGTGAAAAAAATACTGAATATATAATGTTTGGCAAGGGATTATTTATTTTCGATCCTGAAATTGCTACGGCTATGAAAAACAGAAAGCTTAGATTTCTTATGGGAGAATCAGCTGGAAAATATGTGTTTGGCCGTTCTATGGCTGGTCCTAATATAAAAGGAGCTGTATCAAGAAATACTGATTTTTTAACATCAATTGGTGCTATTACGAATAAAAATGTTATAAAGGGTAATTTAGAAGGTATTAATTTAAGATTTGGAGGGCATCTTTCAAATAATGCACCTGTACCTCAACCATATACCAATCTTTTATCATATGACAAAATCGTCAATGTGCAAGAAGGTTATCAAATGATAGCTGATAAAATTAATACAGTAAAACAATATAGTGCTAAAGTTAAGTCAGCGGCTCATGAAGAAATTATGCAAGCTATTATTGAATCTAAAGCTTCAACTTCAAATGTATGGGAGCAAAATATAGCTTCTTTTGCAGAGCAAATGTATTCATTAGGCTATAATAGTAGGAATGAAATAGTTAGAGAATCTATTTTAAAAGTTTTTGAAGAGCAAACTTTACCTACAATCTTAAAACCTCGAAATGCTAAATTTACTAATCCATTTTTAGGTGTAGATTTAAAATCTGAAACTTCAAAAGCAGTTGGAGTATATGATGCAAAAGGGAATAAAGTTGGTAGTTCTTTAGTTCATATAGGGGAATCACTTTTGAGTATTGATGATGTTAAAGTTCCTGTTGACAGTATAAATGAATTAGCTTTTTCAATTAGATCTAAATCAGGAGTTGATCATTTAATAAGATATCAAAAACCTGAAAAAGGAAAACCTGGAGAATTTGAAACCTATTCTGCTATTAATGAATGGAGTAAATCGGGATATTTACCTAGACGTTCTATACAAGGCATAGAAAATACTACAGAAGTTCCTAAAGAATATAAGAAAATAATAAAAGCTTTGGGTAACCAAATTAAAAGTAGAAGAATAAAATCACTTTGGGAGGCTCAAGATTATATAGAAAAACAGTTGGAATATAAATTTAAAGACAATCCTAGAAAATTTGGACTTATTATTAAAGGTGAACGTATACCTAGAAAAGGACCTTCAGATTTTGTTCCTTTAAGAGTTCGAGCTAGAAAAAAAGCTGAAAAAGATTTAGGTTCAGCAGGCACTATATTAAAGTCAAATTCAAAAGATGTTTCTACTAATTTCCAAGGAGATCATGATGGAGATAAACTTAGAAAAACTCATGATTTTTCTAAATCTGGACTGTGGGATTTATTGAAACAATCCTACTTTCTTGTAGCTAACAATGAATCTTATGCTGTTGAACCAGCTCCTCCTAGAAAAGCTAATATTTTTGGAGTTGAAGTAAGCAGAGGAGTTTTATCTAAAGCTTCTACAAAAGAAACAGATACTATACACGATTTAAAAAATCAGATTTCTCTTGATCAAAGAAATGTTTCTAAAATTATAGGAATTCAAGGAGCTCTTACTTGGGCAGGTTCTACTGGTTTAAAAATCAATGGAGTAGGGATGAATACAAAATTTGAATATTCCCCTGCAGATTTAGTAAAAAATGGTGGATTATATAGAAGGATGGAAAAAATAAATCAAAGTGTTGTTGATTTTATTGCTGGAATGGATCCTAAATTACTTACAGATGGAGTTAATAGATATTTATTTGGAACAGGAGAAAAAAATAAAGATTATAGAGGAGAATTTTTTAGCTTTAGTGGTAAAAATCCAAGAATAGAGAGAGATATTTTAAAAGAAGTTTTATCTATTTTGCGTGCACCACATTCTCTTTTTAACCAAGTATATACTGAAGCAGGAGCTCAAAATCCTAATGCTTGGAATATTTTAGAGCATTATACAAAAATTAGAAAATTCTTTTACGATCCTAATACTTATGTTATGAATAGACTTCTTCGTAAGTATAAAAGAGAAGGTCATGATATGAATTCAGTATTAAATGAATTAGCTCCTTTATTTTATGAAACAGAGGGAGGCGCAAAAGTTCAGGTAAATAGCATGGGAGAGTTTAAATCATTAATGCTTCAAGGAAAAATAAGGCCTAATAGAAATGTTATTAAGTTTGACAATACTTCAGTTAATAAAAATCTTAAAAAAAGTCCAATAGGTTTGATTATGGATGAAATAGTTTCTTCTAAAATGTATAAAAATGAAGAAATTGATCTTGCTTGGCAACATAGGGATGATCTTAGAAATTTCAAAATTCAAACAGAAGGATTTTTGGAAGAAATTATGCTTTTAAGAACATTAGGATTAAAGGATTCTGAATTAATAGGGCAGGGAGAGAAAGTATTTGATATAGGCAGGAGCAAACATTTAAGATATGATGAAAAGTCTAGTATGATGTATGATTTATTAAATTCAGAGGCATCTTATTTAACTGGCAAAATGGATTATCAATTAGGTCAAAGATTTTCAAATGATAGTGTTGTTAGAGGATTAGCGAATAGAATTAATGATGTTCAATTAGCTAAACAAATTATAGAATTTGCTAGAGGTAGTCAAGTATTAGAAACTGTATCAAAAAATACTAGTAAATATATAAAAAGATTAAGCAATAAAAAAGATGGTACATTTAGATCAATTTATAATAAGAAGAAAAGACCTATAGCCGTATATCCTATTATTGGAGATCTTGCTCCAGGCGGAGTGCCTAATTATGATGCATTGAAAAAACCAATAATGATTTCACCTAAAAGATCTAAGCAGCTTCCTCAAGGAAATTATTTAGTTTTAGAAAATCCTATTATAGGCTCTAGAATATCTAGAGAGAGAACAATAGATGGTTATTCTTGGCATTATGTATATAATAGTCTTCCTATGTTTACAGACAGGCATATTTTTACTGAATATTTACAACAAGCTTCAGACGTAGGCACAATTATTCAAATGAATTATTCAAATGCATTAACTCAATTTAAGCAAGGACAAGCATTTAGTAAGGAAATATTTTTAAATGCTTTTGCTAGAAGAAATCACACTTTAGATAGTTATTTTGGCTTAGATTTGTCTCCAAGATTTAATGCAGAAAAAGTAAGTAGTGATGTTCTTGTTCCAGAACTCAGACGAGAAGTCGATAAGTCTTTTATTTATTATAAAGCAAAAATGCTTTTAAAACCTGAAGTTGTATTTAGGCAATATGTTGAATCTGAAAAGATGGAGCTGCCTTTAATGAAATTGAACAAAAATCTTTTCAAAGAAGTGCATAAATATTTATTAGATAGAGGGCATAATGATGTTGCTCAATTGCTATCTAAGGAATATAATCAGGCAAGAGACTATATTTCAGGGTGGACAAATGAAATGACTTTTAATTTAGAACCTAGTCCTTTATTTTTAGATAAATGGGCTATTCCAGAGCATGCTTCAAATACTTTAAGAACTCTTTTAGAGCATAATGGAAATGGGTTTGATTTATCTTTTAAAACTTGGATGCAAAATAATGGTATTGGAATGTATGAAGGCAATATTATAAGAAGTGTTGATGAGAAATTTGAAATTAGAGAAGTAAAAAATATGTTTCATAATTGGAAACAAACAGGTTATGACAAAAGAAGGAGTTGTAGATAATGCAAGCATGCTGGTATGGTGTTAAGAATAAAGATTATGAGTCTATTATAGAGCATTGGAATAATAAAAAGAATGTTTCTAAAATGATAGGTAAGATTGGAGGAAATTTAGTTCAAGATAATAGAGCTGAATTTTATTTAAATGATGTTTCTGAATATTTATTTAAAGTGCCTTTTAATAGCGATTTTGCATTTGACTCTGGTCAAGTTAATAGATTTAAAAGAGAAATAGATAAAATAGAAAATAATTATAAAAGTAAAAAAATAGGTGCTTTTAGAAAATATTTCTATGTTCCAGATGCTATTGCTAATTACTCTCCAGTTACTAGAGTATTTTATGAAAAAGTAAATGAAGCTATCAATTTTGAAAGAAATAGTTTGGATTATTATTTAGCTAAAGGAAAAGATGTTTCTGACCATATTTTAAAAGCTTTAGTTACAAGAGGTATGTCTAAAGGAGAATCTAAAAAATATTTAAAGAAAATTGCTGATCTAGAAGCTAGAATATTTAAAGGTGAAGATACGACTAAAAATTTAGAATTATATGACAAGCTTTATCAGGAAAATGGAAAAGATGTTCTTTCTGATTATATTAAATTAATGGAAATGTCTAAAAAAGAATATTCTGTGGAAAGATTTGGCTATGATTCAAATATTGTATTGGCAGTTGATTCTTCTAGAAAACTATTAAATAAAATGGGAAATGTTTTAACTTCAGGATTAGAGAGAATGGCTAATGTAGTTAAAGATAAATACAATAGTCCTTTATTATCAAAAAGCTCTCAATCTTATGTTGATAAAATTATTAAAGCTAAAAATACTATTGATAAAAATATAAAAAAAGGCGGATATATGCCTCATTATTTATTAGAAAATACTGTTGAAATGAATTACAAAATGAAACAGTTGCTTGAGGCTAAAACTGAAAATCAAATCAATGTAGCAGCTACAAGTCTTTTAGAAAATATATCTAATATAGAAACAATGCTTCCTGGTAAAGCTCAAGGAAAAAATGAAATGCTTAATAATATATGGTCTAAAAATCCATTTTGGGCTTTAACTCAATATTCTAAAGATGTTATAGCTTTTAATAAAATCAATTTTATACAAGAACAATATATTCCTGCCATAAGAAGATTTCAGCGAGAAGATGTAAATCCAGAATTTATAAGAAGTATGAGACTTTTTATTGATGATACTTTTCAAATATCTACAAAAGGTTTAATGGAAAGACCTAATTGGGTAAATGCTACGGTTAGAGGATTAATGGCTGCAGAAACCTTAAAATCCATGGGACTATCTGTTACTGGTGCTATTAGAAATGGAGCAAGTGCTGCTTACTTCTTTATGGAGAATGGTGTTTTTAATGCACAAAAAGCTATAGGTAAGTATCATTCTGAATATAAAGAAAAATTAACAAAAATAGAAGAAGAGCAGGGATTTCAATTTACTGAAGCTGGTAGAGAATTAGTTGCTGAAGGATTAATTCCTTCTAGTGTAAATCTTACTGATATTGTATTTGATCCTTTAACTCAAAAAGTTACTTATAGAGATAAAGGAGTATTAAAAACTTTAGATCCTCTTATTGATAGGACTGTTGGAATGGGATTAATTTTCCATAGATTTACTGAAAATATGACTCGTAATTGGATGTTTAGAATTGCTTGGGTTCAGTCTTATGAAGCTTTAAGAGGGAAGAATTTAATACCTAAAAAAACAATGCACGCAGAAACAAAAGAAGAATTTGCTGCTTTATCTTCTGAAAATATAAATGCAATAGAAAGAAAAGCAACCAATTTTGCTTTAAAGACTGTAAATAAATTTGCTTTTGAATATGCTGCTCATGCTAAAGCTAGAGCTGTTGGTGGAACTGCTCCTATGGGAGAGATTGGTCCAGATGGATTGCCTGTAATGAAAGCAAGAGATAAATTTACAGCAATGGGTGAATTAACATTTCAATTTATGCACTATCCTATGTCCTTTTTAAATCTTCAATCTAAAATATTAGTAGGAGCCAAAGATGCTGCTTTGTCTGGTCAATGGAATGCTCCTGAAATAAAACAAGCTTTAAGATTTGCTGGTGTATATGGAAGTGTTTCTTTATTATCTATAATGACAAATTTAGATTTTGCTAATTTATTAGAGAATGATTCTGTTGAAAAAATTAAAGATTTAGCAGAATATTTAACTGAAGATGAAAAAGAATTAGAAGGAAAGAAAAGAGGACTTATAAATGATTTTACTGGTCCTATTGTTGGAGATATTTTATATGGAATGAATATGTTCCAATTAACAAGTATGCCTGATGAAAGATGGCAAAAAATGTTATTAGG
>CEUI01064478.1_pt1 | contig 13764 bp, 18 predicted proteins | sample 531411 | NCBI WGS metagenome assembly CEUI01 (sample SAMEA2622841, study PRJEB7988) | marine metagenome | isolation source: saline water (ENVO:00002010), including
ATAAGCTGACCAGTATTAGTATGCTCATTACCAGCTAATTCAATATACGCACCTCTTGTTTGCGAAACATCTCCACCGCCACCAATTCTTATTCTTCTATTGTCAGAAGCGTCAGACGATGTTTGATATATATCAAAGTTTGTAGAATTGCCTTTTATACTACCTGTGAATGTGGCATTACCCGATGAATCAATGGTCATTCTTGGATTTGCTGTAGATACAGTACCACTATTTGATTCTGTAAAAAAATCTATTCTTGTTGCGTAGTAGCCACTTGTACCAGTATCCCAATCGGCATCAGCATTAAATTCTATCTTACCACCTAAGTATGGCGGTGAACCACCAGAATCAGAACCTTGTGCTAAAATAGCTCCTATGGTATCATCTGCACTTATACTTACATCTGGACTCCATAAAGCAAGAGTTGCTGGGTCATCATTACCACCTGTGCTTTTTATACTTACATCACCAGAAAAAGTAGAGCCTGTTGAAGAACTAAATGTAACAAAGTTAGTACCATTGTCTTTAAACCTTATATCACCACCATCTGCATCAAGGTTTATATCAGATGTAGCATCAATGGTAATATCATCACCGCTACTTATAGTTAATGCACTGTTGTCAGATATAGTTGAACCAGATAAACTTATATCTCCAACTACTACTTTTGAGTTAGTAGTATCTACTGTGAATACATCACCACCATCACCATTCTTGCGTACAAGCAAGGCTTCTGTGTTGGTCACATCTATTACTTGTGTACCTTCTATTATCTCATCAAAACTAAGACTACCACCGCCACTTACAGTTAAATCGCCAGATATGGTTAGGTCGCCAGATATTGTACCGCCTGAACCTACCAGCCCAGACTCTGAACTCATATATCTACCAATCATGCTATATCTCCACTACTTTAACGGTTGTAGTAGAAACTCCAAGATGATTGAAGTAGATCGTATTGCCCAGCCCCCTAGGCACGGTTATAAATACTAACGTGTTTCCGGGAATTACAAGATCGTTTGCAGCAACGCAGTCATCTGTTGTGCCAGTAGATCCTGCAGTTCCAAACCTAAAATATATATTTCCAGCTGCATAAATACCAAGCTGAGCTGCTCCAGATACATCGAGATGTATCGTATCGGTAGACGCTGTACCGCTATGTGTTGATGAAACAGGATTAACGGTCCATTGACCGCCTGAGCCACCTGCGTTTACGCCTTCTTGTACTGATAATGAATGTAGTTTTGCCATGTTTGCCTCCTGCTCTAAGGATTGGCTATCCGTGAATGAGCTTGTTATCTATTAATTAATAATTCTACATTAAGAAACCATCGGCAGGCTTTATGCTAAAGCCCGTTGAATCAAAGTTTCGATTGCCATACTCTGTTCCCATTTTTTTACATTGTTCCCAATAGTTTCTAAAGTATCCAGACTTTTGCATAGCCTGTGGATCTTTTGACATTTTATTCTCATAACCTTTCATGATCGCAAAATGTGCTAAGCCTTCATGAAATTGACTTGGTATATTAGGCTCTTCTGTAAGAGCAATACCAGTACCAGTAGCAACAAAATCCTCATCATACACAGAACCATAGACCCTAACGGTCTTTCCACTTGATGCTGTTGCAAAGCTTGTTGATGTATCTGCAGTAGAAACCTGAGATAAAGCAAGGGTTGGTACATGATATCCAGTTGATTTTTCTGATGAATATTCTATCCACCAAACATGTTGTAATGCTTTTGTTCTTTCTGTAGTAGCCATTATGTACTCGAATATTTTTCAGGGGGATCTTGAAGTCTAGATATTTGATAGTTATCAAAATCAACCCTGTTCACGTCAATAAATTTATGTTGATCTGCCTCACTGCCATCTGCGTCCAGATCATCCAGTTTATAGTATCTGGTATCGGCAGTAGTTGTAAAGGTCTGTTGACCTTTTAATATCCTTGTTTTTTCACAAAACTCCGTAAGAGCCTTGTTTAAATACAGGCGTATCTCTGTCTCACCCATATCTGGATGATGCATTCGTACTAATTCTATTAATTGTAATTGTGTCACTGTGCCCTCGCTTGAGACGGTACTGAAAAAGCTTGAGCATATTCATTCTTAAGGTCTTGCAATCTAGCTGCCATCCATTGATATTCAGATGATTTTTCAGTTATCTCTTGTTGATATGTTTGCACCTCTGCCGCCACAAGTGCTTGATATTTAGACGCATCTGTTGATACTCTTTGTAATTCTAATGTATAATCTTGTATAGATGCTTGTAATGCAAGGTCTGCTTCCTTTTGTGCGTCTTGCATATCTATTTGAGCTTGTTGTAGGTTTCTTTGAATAGCCGCTTGATACTCTACATTTGCATCATTGAATATATTTAATTGATTCTGCAACGCTGCTTGATATGCCTGTACATATCCTTGGATCTTTCCTAATTGAGAAGTGGCTAATTCAGTATCTTCTTCGTCTTCGATCATGTGACCTAATACCTCGAACCACTTACTAAAGTCTACAAAATCTGCATCTGTTCCTATTGTGCCACTGTCAATAGCCGCTGTTATTTCTTCTGTTGCACCAGCAACTGCAGGTGCCGTATATACAGGAGCAGTTGGTAAGGACGCTATCGTTATTGCTCCAACTGAACCTCCTGATATGGTAGGAGCACTTGGAACGGTAGCAGGTGCAGATGCACTTAAGCTAAATGTAGATATATTGATAGATGATAAATAACTCTGTAAAGATTTTATACTAGCATATAATATCACTAGATATATTTTGTCCTTTGGAAAGAATTTTATACCCGTACTGGCATGGTCCAATGCACTGCCATCTGTTTCTGCGGGTGAGTTATTTACATAATAAACCTTGAAAGCATTTGGGTCAGAACCCGGAGCAGGAAAAACATTGATAGCTCCGTTATCTAGGACCGTATACGATGGATAATGTTTAGTAGCAAGATGAATACTTCCTGCTGATACTGCTTGTCCTTGCATTGAAGGATCGATCTTTGAACACTTCCTCCAGTCATTGTCAGTACCAGACTCTCTAACCACAGAACTGATCTTAGCTCCATTCAAATTTAGTCCCTGAGATGTTTGTTCAGCTGAAACAGCTAAAAATAAATGATCATCAGAAGGTCGCATTCTTAAATGCTTTTCGGTGACATCAATAACACCGTCATTTAAAAATGTCGAAAATTCTGCTCTGCTAGGAGCAGTAGAGCTTGCGTCTATCGTCAAGCCTGTTAATCCCATTGCCTGTTCTTGAAAATCTGCCATAATTTAATTCGAGGGGAGACTATTGATCTCCCCCCGAGTTTGGTTGTTTGTTAGCCTGAACTTGCAGCTGCGTTATCAGCGACAGCATACATCGTGACGTAATAGTTGGTTCCATCGCAGAAAATATCTGCTCTCTCGCCAACTACAGCATTACTAGCTACAAATGTAACTTTGTCCGCTGCGTCAATTACGACATTTGTATCACCGCATTCTACGCCATACATCTTGTCTGCAGTTCCACCAATAATATCAAAATCATTACTTCCAGCTGTGCCGACAATGAAAGTTCCCTCCCATCCTTTGGCATCGCCTACTGCGGGAAGAGTGATGTCATACGCACCCGCTTGGGAACATATGAACACTTTACCACTATCAGCCATAGTAAGCGATTGAGTAGAAGCTAACGATTTGATACCACCACTTGAACCACGTAGATAAGGTCTAGCCATATTGTGCCTCCTTAATCTGTGATTTTAAACAAATGGTGACTTTCTATTAATGAGATACCTACACCTTCATCAGACATATACTGATCTTTAACACCATCAAAGGCATTATCAGTTTTGATATTTGTCTGATACATGGATGAGCGATACTGAGCATGAAATAGATTTTCATCACTTACAACAAGCATATACTTATTATAAGGTCCACGTAAAGCGGGTGTTGGGATCAACTGAAGAATGCCGTGAGGCGTTTCAAGGATCTTATAATTAAATCCAAGAGAATCACGTCTCATGTCACTTAAGTTAACTGTCCAACCAGAGTTTCCTGCCATGCCTGTGGTTCCAGCCATTTTAGACCAGTAACCTAGAGCACCAGCACCTACGAAAGCTCTCTTAACACCAGCTTCAGGAACATACTGGAATACTTTTTCCATGTCATCGACAAAGCTACTATAAGTATAGCTTGCCTCTGAAACAGTAAAGATATTCGTGTAGTCAACGCTTGAAGAACTACTTCCATATGTCTCAATAGCACTTACGATACCGTAAGTCGTTCTTACTAGATTCCCATCAGAATCGAGAACACCACCATCTGCGAAAGAATCACTTGTAGAACCATCTTGAAGATCAAGACCTGTTCCACCAACTCTCTTGCCAAACAAGAAAGCCTTTTCCTTCTGCATCTTATGTTCTTGGTTCTTCTGTGCTCTCAAACGTGCTAATTCCGAAGATTCACCACGTAGTGAAGCAGCAAGAAGGGTTCCTGTGATCTGGAGAGGAGTTTTGAAGATCTGTGTAGAGTTCCAAACTACTTCCAGCTCATCAGCCCAAGCCTCTGGAGAGGTCGTACCCTCACCCTGTGCATTACCAATGATCAAGAAGATGTCATCGTCCGCTAGGGCGATATCACTTCCTGTGGATGTCCAGAGTGTATTTACAACCACTACTGTAGAACTTGTAACTGAATCTACTCTGACTATGCCTTTTTTAGTTCCATAGCCATCTGTCCATACTTCACAGATCATTCCAATAAGACTATCATCGATACTACAATTACTCGCACCATCAACTGTTACGGTGGTATTAGTAGTGTTATCAGAGTCAAGATTATCAGTGTCTCCGTTACATAAGAACAACTGTTTTACCCAAGGATTACGATGTTCAAACATCTTAAAGATCGGGTCAGGGACTTTTCTAGTTTCCTTGTTTGAAATTACAGTAGTGAAAGGGGCAACGTCCGTCCAAAGTTCTTTTACAACATTTGGGCTGACGTAAAAATCCCGTCTATCTGTATAGAGGACACCAGAAGCACCTAGCTTTTTTTCTGTTGCAGCCATTTTTTAACTGTCCTTTATTTTAACGCTTCAGGCTCATCAATCCTGCGTTAAAGATGTCTTCATCACTCATGGGAGGTTCGCTTTTTCCTGTTTCCACAGATGCGGTCCTAGGCATAGAAACTATTTCCCTTTCTTTGATTATTGCATCCTTACGCTGCTGAACCTGTGCATTGGGTGCGTCCTTCATTTGATAAAGTTTAGCCAAATGATCAATGGTGACGTTATTTGGATTACTAGCCCAATCAACAAAACCACGTGCTTGATCAGGGGACCATCCATATGAATTAACTGCATGAGAATAAGCATTGTTACGGAGATTTGTCGTCTCCTGTTCGATCATTGCTTTTTGATAACGCTCTGCGTATTCACGCTCACGATTCTCTTCACGCTTCTCTATGTAGCCAATATACTCATCATTGAATCTTTCTTTATCTAAACGATATTTGAAAGACACACTTTCGGGGTCATTGTACGCATCAACCTCATTGTAGTTGACTGGTTTCTCTGGTTTGACGGGTGGCTGCAATGAATTCTCTTGAACTTGCTGTCCATTAGGTTGTCCATTGGGTGGCTGTTGTTGTTGCATTGCTTGTTCACGATAGTAAGCAAGCTCTTTTTGAGTTTGCGACAACTCGCCCTTCACCTTGTCTGCCTGACTTTGCCAGTATTCAAACCTACTCGGGTCGTCTTTTGCAGGTTGTTGAGAGACTCTTTCAACACTTTCAACCTGTTGCTCTCCTACAGGTGTTTCATTGATTGTCCGTTGGGATACATCAACATCGAACATTTGTGTGTTCGTTGTATCATTACCTGCCGGAACCTCTGTTCCCATTACGGGAACCTCTGGGTTCTCTACTCCGTATCCAAATGGATCAGCATCAACTTTTATTCCAGCCTCTTGTGTTTGTTCAGTCATGTTATCTCCTTTTGCGATTTGTTTTCAGCAACCGCTTAATCTAAACCGACCTTTTTACTGGTTGCTTTCTTTACCTCTTCACGAAGCTTGGAAAGCTCGTCTGCGGCTCTTTCAGTATATAGCTTAGTAGCCATCTCTGCTTTAGCCTCAGCCTTTGCCAATTTTTTCTCAAATTCTTTGACCTCAACTCTCTTGCGGTCAGAAACAGACTCTCTCTGTGCAGTTTGAAGATCTCCCTTTAATTGTTTGATCTGTTGCTGTTGTTGTTGGACCTGTCCCATTAGTTTTTGCATTTGACCCGCCCTTTCAAGAACACCTTCCATATCAGCAACGTCTGTTTGTTTTAGAACCTCTGTCTGGTCTATCAAACCAGATTTATATAGTTCCATATAATACTCGAATCTAGCCCACCTATTAGATGGTAGGGTAGACCCAGAAACAACAATAACATCGTATTTACCTACGGTGATATCGTTTATCTTAGATATTAGCTCTCCAGACACATCATCGTAGATGTTCTGGTTTACCTTGACCTCTTTTGGTTTATTATTTGGCTGTATTAGCCTGATCGTCTTTTCTGTTTGATATACAAATTGTATCAATCCTACCACAGCTCTAGCGAGTTGATTCAATGAAGACTCAATATCGTCACGTTTTGATTTTATTCTACGCTGACCAAATTCATCCATTGCGATCGTACCTTTGAATGTCTGTGGAGCAGCACCAACATCGCCTTGCATAAATGTATATATACCTAATATTCTCTCAATATCTTGCTTTGCATCTGCTTCATTCTTATAAAGTTCATTCGGAAGAGGAACAGGACCAGCTACAATAGGCTGCCCAAGCTCAGGATCGAACTCGATCACAGCAGTTCCAGCCTTTGCCCACTCTTCTTCTAACTGTTTCTTGTTCATAGAACCACGTGGAATAAGAAGTTTTACGTTAGTAGAAGAACTTGCATGTGCAACAATAAGAGAACGTATCTTATTGATATACTCCTGAAGACCTCTTACAAGCCTTACATCACTTGTAGGATAAGGATTTCTATTATGACCATTCATAAAAGGAACAATAGGATAATCTTCTATAGGCAATACAATAGAATATAGATAAACATCACCGACAGAGATGCATTGTTTGATATTTGTATTCATGACCTTTGTTACCATGATCTTATCGCTATCTATAAGAACGCCTTTGTCGATAAAATCTAGAACGGTCGTACTATTTGGTATAGATGTAAGCGTTTCTTCTCCAGCCACAGGGACAGGTTGCCCAGACATTGGGTCCTGTTCAAGGTGATACGTAGTACCTACAGTTTGAGATATTTGCATAAAATTACTTACATTGCTTTTATCTGTGAATATTTGCTGATCGTCTCCTGTAGTTACAATAACAGCTTTCTCTTTTCGATATTCAGCGTATTGCGGATCATTAAGAATAAGCTCACGATTCTCATATTGGTCAAATATCTTGTAATAAGGTGTCTTTACCTTTGTATATCTCTCAAATACCTCAAGTTCTCTCTCATCTTCTGCTTGAAGAAGGGAATCCTTTCTTGATTGTGGAACCACATCTTCATCGAATAATCCAAACCTGTTCTGTTCAAAATCGCTAATATGGCTTGTTTCCTGTGATTCTCTAATAGCATCCTCGAATTCAGGGTATATTTCTACCAATTCTTTCTCTGTCATGCGTTTTGCAACGACAATATTAGATGAATCCCGACAGAACGGATCTTCTGCATCTGGATCAAAATAGACAGATAACGGGTCTATTGACTTTACCATGACCTCACCTCTGCCAAAATCAGCATCTGGCTTGATATAAGCCATCATCACGCCCATGCCTTTTACGTAATAATCGTCTATACAGCGTTTTAATTCTGCATTTCCTACGGATATATCCCATACCCAAGACATAAGATCAGAGAATATACGCCCTACTTTAGTATCTGACGTATCTCTTCCAGTGGATTGGAACTTAGGAGCGTTGGATGTAAGCATCGCTTTTGCCTGTTCAACAGAAGGATGTATCACATTAACGACCAAAGGCTCCTGTGCACGGGCACGAAGAGCGTTGACCTGTTCTTTTTTCCATTGTTTACCAGACCGAAACTCTGAATCCTCAACGGCTTGCCTTGACCAGTTCTTTCTGGCAGAGCTATAATCGTTAAATATGTCGTGAGTTAGCTGTGTCTCTGGATGTTTTTGAGGCATATAGTATTAAATATTCTTTAAAACTTAAATAGTATTCAAGTTGTCATCCAATCAAAATGTTGATTTTTTGCAGGTTGTATGCGTTTTTCTTCCTTTTTGTCTGTCACTTTATGATACGGTGGGTATATTTTCTTCATTGCGTAGTACATTCCATCCAATAGATCATCATGCTTTGCTCGAGGATATAATAGCATTTCATCTTTTAATTCAAGCATATCTTCTTGGAGGAAGACCTTTTTCTGTGCAAAATAGGGTTCAAGCGTTTCTAATCTGGCAGATTTGCTATTTCTTGGATTTTCTCGTATCTCAAGACCAGATATGAAAAGATTTTCCTGATCGCAACGATCCTTAACATATTCTCGTAACATCTCCTGATATCCTACTGATTCTATCCGTACCTTTGCTGGTTTGTATATTTTAAAATATTCAATGATCTGGTCAGCAAGATTCATGGGAGTTGCCCGCTTTCTGTAATATGGGAGAACATACCTGTTGTTTTCGTTGTCCATAGCGACAGCAACTATCGTTGAATAATCAGCCGTGCTACGTGTTGAGGATGCAGGATCAACCCCCATGAATATATTGACCGGTACTTTTTCGTTTATCGCCTTACCATTTCGCTCTGTTATATGCAAGAATGCCTCATTCTCATCATTATAAGAGACGGTTCCTTTGTAATATTGAAAATATTTCTCTTTGAATAACTGATCCTCATCCCCGATGATCTCACAGAGATATTCACGGTAGAATACCGATACTCGGTTAATGGATTCCAGTTCTTCTTTCTTTTTTATTAAATTTTTGATAGAATGCCACTCTTCCCATAGAGATATACCCTTATCTATACTGGGAGCAAAGTGCATATTATTCCAACCTTTCATTTCTTTCAGCGTTTCTACCATACATCTTTGATGCTGCGGTGTACCAATGATGATGATACGTCCTGTCTGCGGGTCAAGGGACGGAAGGGCAGACTGTAGTAGCCATCTCAGGTTCACTTCCATTGCTTCTGCTGTTTTTGTGTTGTTCTCGTCCTCTGGATCATCCACAATGATCATGGTAGGACGCTGATTTCCCTTTTTTATCCCCCTAAGCTGTTGTCCTGTACCTTTACAGATGATCATGGACCCGTCCTTAAGTTCTATCTCACTCTTAGCCCACTGCCTAGCAGAATGTTGTCCCCAGTATCCGAATATCGATCTAAAATTAGCAGAATAATCAAGGGTATCCTTTATGGTTCCTAGTAATTTAATAGCATGATCTTGTGTTCTGGATACCAGTACAATAAGTTTTTGCCCCTCGTGGAACATAAGGTGATATAGAGGGAATACCCCGCCTACGATAGATGATTTAGCATGTCCACGAGGAGCTATAATGTTTATTTGCTTTTGAGAATTATCCATAAGGGACTCTGCGATCTCATAATGGAATGGAGGAGATGGCACAGAGTACATATTTGGCATGGTCACTTTACCAAATAGCATCAGATTGCCAGATAATTTTTCTTTTATTTTATTCTGCTGGCTCATCTTCTTCTACAGTACGGGACATCTTCAGCGTTCTTTCTTCTTTATCAATGATATCGCCTATGCTATTAGAAACATCTACTTGCAACATGTCTGTTGTGATCTTCTTGGTAGGTTTCATTTCCAAAAGATCCATAAAAGCATCCGATATCTTGATCATATTCGTTACATCCTGCTTGGCTCTAGCTATATCAAGCCCTTCAAGCATGGTGTCCAGTACAGAGGAGTTGTTTATTCCTTTCTCTGACAACACCTCTTTTAACTTTTTCTCTACCATATCCTTTATTACCTGTTGTTTTAATACTCGTTTTACGGTTGCTGCCGGATCTTGCTGATCTGGGCGGTAGATCATCCCTAATGTATTATAATCTACCTGTTTTGTGGAAGTTAATTGTCCCACATAGGCATTTACAAGGTTCTTCGTACGTGTCATCCTAGCCTCACGGTCCACCCACGATGTAGGGTTCGCCTGAGTATAGGTATCACAAGCCTTATTCTTAAGATATTCTATCTTATTGGTATTTCCCGCCCAGTTCGCTCCATAAGCAAGTCGAATAAAGGATTTCACACGACCTTTCTTGTCCGTGTAGTCCTTTCTACCGATGCATTTGCCTACAAATCCATCATCTGACAGGGCATAGTCTCCTGTCTTGGCTAATTTCCAATGCACGTAATCCAATCGTGCGTCCTCAGCCTCTTCAAGTGTATAGATATTATACACTTTTACATTGCCTTTTATTTTTCTCTTTAATTTATCCATAGTGTAAGTACACGAGTAAGCTAAATGGTATATATACTAACCTATAGTATATATACCTAGTGTTAATCCTTACTCTCCTCTAGTTTTGTGTTACCTATTGGTTTATTCAAGTATTGTTCGATGATCCTGTTGGCTATTTCCAACTCAGCGTTCAATATGTCAGTTTCTTTACTGAGTTCTGTCATTTCACGCAAGAATTCAGCCTCAGTGGTCACTTCCTGCTCCCACTTTCCAGTAATAGCATTGAACCTCTCGTATATAACCTTCTTTGACATAAGTAAATATACTAAAAAAACTCCCCAAAAAAATATATCGAGAATGTATGTGAGAGGGATGAGTTAGACCCACCCCCCGTTAGTTACGGGTTAGGGTTGGAATTTAGGTTGAATTCACGGGGTGTGGGTAAAGGAGTTCGCTATGCTCACTCGTGTACATACACCCACCCTGTGCACACAGCTGGCGTGCCCACGCATAGCCAGAGCCTTCGCTTGCACTCAGCCTAGCTGTCTATACTTACCCCACGCACAGGTGTGCATTGTATACTAATCCTTACTACAGGGGGAGAGTCAACTCATCTTTCTTACCCTTTTCTATGTGTTTATTAACTAACTTAATAAAGGAGTAATCTTATGTTACAAACACTTAAATCCATCCTTAAGGATGCTATGTGGTTATTTATTGGTACTGTCGCTACACTAGGCTACGTATCTTACAAAGCTGGTAAGCGTGTGGTAGATGACGTTCCAGAAATGATGGAATTCGCTCAGGATACTTATGGTCAGGTCAAGGACGTATTGTCCAAGGACGCTGAATGTACTGAGCCATTCCATGATCATCATGACGGTTGTCCTGAATGTCATGAACTATCATCAGAGCGTGGCTTCAAAGACACGTGTGCTTCATGTTTTGTGAAGATACGAGATATAGCGATGTTCAGATCATAACACATATCATAAAGGGTAGGCTTCGGCTTACCCTTTTTTTTGGTAATTTTCACTAACTAAAAGGAGTAATACCTATGCAATATCCTGAATGGTATATTGAGCAACAAGCAATGATCAGAAAACGTAGAGATATGGAACGCTTGTATAATAAAGCAAGTGCGATAAATGATCATTTTATTATAAAAACTCGTGACTATGAAGAATATGTCGATGCGAATATAGCTTGGGTTATGGAAATGCACGATAATGAATTCATGCACAGCGTAGTTCGTGGAATGCGAGAATTTCTTAAATCTCCATTTACATCATGAATATCATACTTAACTGGTTCAATAACTTGCTTATTATCACGCTGATGACATTTTTATATGTCGGTGTGATAGTTGGCATGGCTACGGTCATTTGGTTCCTTTTTGGAGCCATTTGACCTTACCCTTTTTTCTGTGTTTATTCATTAACTATAGGAGTAAAATATGAGAATACTAGACTATGAAGAATGGTTAGCTGTATGTAAAGACGATATAGATATTGAACTTGCTGAAAATGGTGCTGATAGAGAAATGGACTTTGATCCTGAAGAAGAGTATTATCGAAGATATACAGAATATGGATGGTGGTGTGAAGACTATTTTGATGGTATATTAGATAAAAGTAAGGGTTCTTTGCTTTTATTGTATAACAAAATGTTTGAAAACCTTCAGGAAAATAAATAACAATAAGGGTGAGTTTCGGCTTACCCTTTTTTGTCCTTTATTAACAAAACATCTAAAAAGGAGCAAAACATGAAAAGATGTTTAAATTGTGGTAATGTCTACGACCACAGATCAGTACAGGACAACTTTTGTTCTGTCGCATGTCTTGAATTCATTGAACAAGAGGTCTTTGAAAGTGATGACTGCTTTGCGATCATCTCAAAGATCATTGATCATAATGAAGACGAACTACCAGAGTTAGATACAGTTGATAAAGTTGTATCTTACAAAGATTTAAAGGCTCAATACGGTAGTTAGTGGACACAACAAGAGGGTGGGTATCATACCTGCCCTCTTTTTTACAAACACATAAAAAATAGGGAACCTTCAAAAAATCTCTTTTTTTTGGGCAGATCTTTCAAAAAACCTGTTTTTTTTCTTTGATAGATCCCTTACCCTTTTTTTTCATTTGTTAATCAAACACATAAGGAGTAATTATGTTAAAACTAAGTGACGTACTCAAGAAAGTTGTAAAGGGTATTAATTTCCAACGCTCAGAGCGAGTTAATGGCGAATGGGTTAATGAAACTATCGACATACACGCTGTTAAAGCAACGATATTACCGAAAGATGAGAACGACTCAACACCACCTGTTTATTACAATATGTGGGTAAAGTCATTCACGACAGATGATGAGCTTGATAAGGCGTTAGACTACCTAACTTCCAAAAGCTTAACGATACTTACGTCTGATAGCAGTACCTATACGCATAAAGATGATGACGGTAACGAATCTTCTTTTCGTTTCATGGTCGTATCTTCATAGTGAAATGCAGTTACTTTAATAACTGATATTGAGAATATATTTTGCAATGAAACTCTCATTAACCTTAGCGAGAGACTAAGGGTCTACCCAATCTATCTGAATATTATTGGGGAATATAGTGAATTATAGATAACTGCTTAAAGGGAGAGGTGTAATACCCTCTCCCTTTTTTTTCAATTTCTTATGGAGTAACTATGGCAAAAACACTTAAAGCTTTGGTGTTTCACAACATCGAAGAGGTAGAACTTCTTATTATGTCCATAAATAAGGCGGATATACTACAAGGAGAACCAACAAATCATTTACTTGACTGTCTTTATGAGGTCAGGGAAATGTTCTTAAAAGAGGAAGAAAAAAATGATAAGTAAATGCTGTGAGGCTGAACTCATCCCTTTTGTCAAGCATGGAAATGATGCATACCTTTGTAAGGCTTGTGGCAAAACAGCAGAAACAATGGATGAAAAAGACCATCCCTCATGGGATGCAACAACAATGAATCTTTTAAAAGATCATAAGAACTGTATCGAGGAACTAAGTGAACGGATATCAGATCTCGAAACAAATATTAAATACATATTGCATATGCTTAGGCATATAGATAAAACATTAAACCACAAAAAAGGAGAGAATAACGAAAATGGGTAGATATTATCATGGAGATATAGACGGTAAGTTCTGGTTTGGTATACAATCTAGCACCGATGCAGAGTTTTTCGGAGTAGAGGGATATAGACCAGACGAACTTAATTACCACTTCTCAAAAGAAGACCTTAAAAAGGTCGCTTATAGACTAAAAATATGTGAGAAAGAACTAGGAAA
>CEUI01023137.1_pt1 | contig 13758 bp, 10 predicted proteins | sample 531411 | NCBI WGS metagenome assembly CEUI01 (sample SAMEA2622841, study PRJEB7988) | marine metagenome | isolation source: saline water (ENVO:00002010), including
AATCCACTTGTTGAATCGCTTTGACTACTAAATCTAATTACTTTTAACTTCATTTTAATATTTTTTATCTTTTAATTTTTCTATTTTTTCTTTTGTTAATTCTTGTTTTTCTTTTTCTTTTTGTTCTTGTTCTTTTTGTTGCTCTTCTTTTTCTTTTTGTTCTTCTTTTTCTATTTTTTCTTTTATTTCTTCTTCAACTCCTCTAACTACTACTTTTTCATTTTCCGGCAATAAAAACTCACTTATACTTTTGTTTTTATATTCTTCTTGCCAATATGCTACGCATTGATTATTAAGTCTTTCTACAAAAGTATTTAAAGAAACACTTTCACCATCATTTGGATCTACTATACTTGAACCAGGAACGCAATAAGTACCAGTATTAACGGTTAAACATGTTGATAACGAAGCATTTAATGGGTATGCACCTGTTGGCACATAATGCGCAAACCATTCTTCACACCATTGATTGCTATATGAAGTACCTTCATCACAAGCACCACATATTGCCCGCCATGAGTTACTAACAGATTGCCCAGGTAAAGTGCGGTTGTTAACACCAGAACCTAAATAGTTTTGTAAATCAGCAGTGTCGCCGTATATTGGTGGCCACATGCCAACGTAATTATTATTTGGACGAGTAGCATTAATAGTTACTTTTATATAACAGTATTCATTCATCCATGGGAGATCTAAATGGGGACCAGGAGGGCCACTATTTGATGGAGACCATAAATTAACTTGAGTTTGACCACCAACCACTACTGGTTGACTAATAAGTGTTAAATCAACAGCTAAACTACACGTATCTACTCCACACTGACCAGTACCAGTTACATCATAATCCCACGTTCCCAAATGTTCTTCATGTTGACTGTAAACTTCAAATTTTACTGTTTGTGGATCAGCTGGTCCGTTCGATCTCCACATATTGTTAGTTAAACTAGAACCTCCAACAAACCATTGATTACCTACAACATCATACTTACTCGCGTGGAATCGCATATAGTTATCACCTATAACATGCTCTTGGTATCCTGGCGTACTAGGATCAAAAATAGGAGGCATTACCGGTGGTACTGAGTCGCTTTGTAAAGCATTAATTCTTCCAGGACTTTTTTGTTCAAGACTTCCATATGACATCCATCTACTTGTGTATCTAAAACTATATTCAATTCCAGGAGGAGTCTCAGGTGATCCACAAGCAAATTTACGCATTGCTCTGATATTATGTTTTTGCGAACCTCTTCTACTAGCTGTTTTCCATCCTTGATCATCTGGAGTGGCTGGAGGATTTGAAAATACTAATGGGTCTAAACTAACACTATAAGCTATTTCGTTACAATTATTTGCATCGTGTGGAATACCAGCCCAAGTAAAATCTTGCATTACATAATTAGACCACCAAAGCCCACCAGTTGGATAATTATAAGAAACTAAATTATTTGCAAATGGTTGGTCTTGTTCAAAATAATGATCTGTATTGTTAATACCAAAACTATTACACGTCCAGTAATGAGCACTACCAGTTTGCAATTGCGCATTAGAATCGTACCATGTGTTAGACTGTGATGGCGAAACTCCCGTAGCTGTTGAGTCGTATAAAGTTCCTGGTGTAGTATAATTTCTAGCAAAATCCATTTCACCAACACTAGGTAAAAACCAATCGCTATACCCATTTAAATTATATATTTCACATGCTTTAAATGCGGTTTCATTATTGTAAGTTATGTTTTGATTGCAAACGCCGGACCATACTACCACAGGGTTACTACCATTAGCAAAAATCATAGCATCATGAACGATTTCTCCTTGACCAACTAATTCTGAAGCAACTCCAATTGGACCGTTAACTATAGTAACTAAAGAACCCGTTGGGACATCATATAATGTCATGTCAGCAAGCCACAAATTAGTATAATCTATTGGTATTGTTGATAGCAAATCACTTCCACCACCGATAGTAGCAAAACCATCGTAACTACCCCAAGATGGATAATCAGCAGTTGGAGGTGAAGTAGTACAATCATCTTCAACGTTTAAGTTAACTGGAGATAATTCATAATAATAATTAGTGGGATTTTGCACGTAAATATCCCCTTGCAGTGGAGCAACTACAGGACCTACCGTCCCGGTAGCAGGGTCGTTTATATTCATATAAGGAACAGCAACAATAATTCCACCTGCTGGACCTATGTCTCCAACTTCATAGTGCTCACAACCTTCCTGGGCTTGACAACCATAAGCACCACTATTAGGATCGTTCATAGCGTCTAAAGCTGTAGTTAAGTTTGAATATAAAGTTAATGTAGTTGAAGCTGGTGGTGGATAGTCTGCATACCAACAAAATAAATAATGTTTAGGATAACCTTCATATATACCGTCTGCGGCTGCTGCAGCACCACCCGCTGTATACGCGATATATGCGTCATTACCGTTAGCTGGCAAAATACTTGAGTTTGGAACCCAAACATCTAAAGGCTGCGGGTTAATCGCTGTTCCAGGGGCGTTGTTAACTGTAGTATCACCATACGTCAGGTTAAATGTTAGATTACCGTTAGGATTTAGCTGAGGCATAAATGTATTAGCCCATCCTCCGCCCCATCCACCCATTCCACCACCAAAACCACCCACACCAATATGACCACCAACCTTTTTGTTGAAGTTCCAATTATTATTAGTAACCGGATAGTTTTTAAACATAGTTTTTCCAACTAAACTTTGAAGAACCTCTTTAGCGCAAACGACGTTTTTATGTTGAAAAACAGTGTTTGAACCAAGACTAACACTTGGAGCCGCGTTTGGTTTTGCATTAAAAGTCGCGCAATCAATTTGTATATAAGCATGGCTAACAGTCTTTCCACCCCAAGCCATCTCGTAATACTCATTAACATAGTTTGTATGATGCGTGCTAAAACCTTGTCCACCTAATTCATTCCAAATTTGAGTCCCACTAAATCCGTTCCAAGATCCCGCAACAAATCTCTGCCCTCTTTGTGCATCCTCATCAGTGACGGGAGTAAGAGTGGTTGATCTTTTAAATGAATACCCGTAATTAACAATTTCATGCGGGCCATCAACATGCGTTACATTTGCAAATTCTATAGCCATTTTATCTGGGAAATCTCTTGAAGTTACTTGTGTGGGATCGTCTAGTTGAGGAATCTGATCGTACCAACTAAAGTTATTAGTAATCGCCGCACTTTTTAACCAGTTGTCTACTTTTGTTTTAAAAACAACGTTTTGATAGTGCCAAGCGCCTAAATATGTTCCGTCTGCTTCCCATATCGAAATAGTATATCCATCTGGGTTATTAGCGTCATCAAAATCACTTAAATCATATTGATTTCCAGCAACATCAGTTGTCATTAATTGCATGCTATATTGAAACCCACCTATAACAGCCTCAAGTCTATGTAAAGGGGTGGTTTTATTAAAATACGGCATATTAAAAGTACCCCAACCGCTACCACAAGAGCCAGGAGAATAAAGAGCACTAAAAAGTGGCTTATACCAACCATCTCCATGAGCTTTAACAAAAGCATCACAAAATTGATAACGATCAGGATGTGGTTCTGCTGGAATTGTTTCTTGACATTCAAATTTTCTAATTGGTCTCACTGATAACGTAGAACATCTTTTAGCCATAAATGGTCCAGTTGGAATTGGTGGTGTAGTTGTTATTGGCCAAGGCACCATTGGATCATGAGTACAATAAGCCCATGCGTAATGAAACCCAGTACCTGAAGGACCACCATCTAAAACATCAGAGGAAGTCCAGTAAACATCTTGCATATCTTCAAAATGTTGTTGTAACTGTAAAGTGACACCAAAGGGAGTTGCTGGTCCAACATTTTGAAACATTAAATCAAATTCATCTAATGATGGTAAAAACCATTTTTCAGGAGGATATCCAGTTGGAAGCTGTTGGTGGTTAGCGCATAATTCAGCAGCTATATCGTGGGTTGGCCAAACTGGAGCTGCTGGAAAAGTAATTATATCTTGTGTATTAGTATGACCAGTATCAAATGCCGTCGGCATAAACTGTAGTGGTTGACCATAAGCGCCCCACTCTGCACCTGTTGTTGAGAATGGTCCACCGGCTACTGTGCCCCCAGTACTTAATATTTTTATTGGTTGGGAAAAAGGTGGTATAGAAGCTACTGCATTGTTATTAAATACAAACAAATAAGATGCCTGTAGTAATGGTTGTAGTGTTTGCACAACACCAGAATTTAATGTAATAGACGTAGCTGAGGGACCTGGTATTAAATGGATTTCTTCTATTACAGTTCCAGGTGGATATATTTGCATAGCATTACTATCAAGCGCTTGAACAGGATCTCCAATATTAACACCTGCTGGAAGACCTATTGGCGGAGGATTTGTAATTCCTGGTTGAAATGAGTTTAGTCCAAATCCCCAACGACACATATTATTTGGTATATTTGGATCTATAGGTAACTGCCAAGGACATTTAAAATCATGAAAAGCCGTGTTAGCCGACGCTATACCACAACTTTCTTCAGCATCATTCGTTGCTAAAACAGTACTATGCGCCAATGGCGTATTACCTATACTTAAATCATCTAGAGCAACCTCGTAGTAATAAGGAGTAGGATTCCCAAAGGAAAAAGGTGTTGCAAAAATCATACCACCCGCTCCACCAAGTGCTGGATCACTTATATCGCCTATTTCAAAACAAGGATCAGGTCTTGGGTCAATTGGATCTGGTATAGGTGCGTCTAAACAATTACTATCCATTCCTTGAAAACCAACAACATTCATGGATACAGATGTTGATAGTTGCAAAGGATTAAAACTTATTTCACACTTTCCATAGTAAGATGACGATGGATCGCCAAGAAACGTTCCAACAGTTTTTCCATCGAAATAATAAATACCATCTGTAGTTGTTATTGGGAAGGCAGGATCTACCGCTCCAATATCAAGACTATCTAATATATTACCTGACATATCAAGATGTACCAAGAAGTTTTTAGTTTGATGTTTTACCGACACTAACAGTGTGTCTGCCATACCAGGAACGGTATATTGTGGTGGGTAGTAATACATATCTCCAGCTGGAAGAAAATCGTTAAACGGAACATTCATCGTGAACGAACTTACCACCGTAGCTGGGGTGGTAGCATTACCTATATCAATGACGCGTATCAATCCGTCACTGTTTCTCTGCATTATAATTTCGTTAGGACTTTTCATGGTGTAAGAATTACACTCGGTAATTCCTACTAAGGATTGAACCCAACCTCCAGCTGGATATATATCTCTAATAAATGTTAAGGAATTAGTTGTGAAATCTACCTCATACTCTTTAAGCGTTGGGAACGCTGTGCCGCTAGTAAAATTGTAAACTTTATTACCATATATTGCGACGTCAGATGGGCTTGGTACTATACCAATAGTAGTTTCAATATGGTTTACAGCATCATAATTATATAAACGCGTTTGAGGATAAGTACCTTTAACAGCAACAACATTACAACTAGCAGTACTAGGGAAACTAGGATAAGAACAGCAAAGCTCATCAAGACCTGCCGTGGCAGCCATTTTGCTTATAGTTGTAGTATCATGATTTGGCCAATGCTTTCTACCTTTATATATAAGACATATTTTATTCCAATTCTGACCATAACTTCCAAATGATGATGATCCACAAACACCACTAGTTGGGTGAGTTGCACCACTACCTGCAGGAACATACCAAGCCGGTTGTTGTTGGCATATATCAAAAACTATTCTATCTCCAATACTTAGGTTTCCTCCAACTTGAGAAACTACCCAATCATAAAAAAAATCCCATATTGACACATTTGGTAACCCATCAGCACCTGGCCCATAGCCAGCAGCAACACTTATCCAAGGTGGTTGAAAACCACCAGGCGCACTATTACCAAATGGATTACCATGAAAATTAAAACGTCCTTCCCAAGACACGTTTGGTGTGGTCCAACCAATTGCGTAAGAACTACCAAGAAATGGTAAAGCAGGGATTGTTGGACCAGTTGTTGGTAAATTACAAGTGTCTGGGGCTGGAAAACCGTTAAAGACGGTCCACGTAGTACCATTAGCGTTGTATCCATTACCTACAATCTCATGCATTGCGCACAACTCCCACATATGCGAGGGACAGTCTACGCCAGGGGGACAAGTAGAGACTGACTGTACAGCTTCTGGGCTGTCAAAACCACAAATGTCTTCTAATTCATCTGCCATATTATATTATATTTAAGAGTTAGCATAAGCAGCGGCTACAGATATAGTGCCACAAGCAGAAATAGCAGCGCTTATATATTCTGTTCCACCAGAGTCGTTATTAGCTATTACAATAAGAGATGGACCATTACTTGTTATAGCATTTATTATATCTTCCATAGCCTCAAGATGTCTATTCTCTCCAATAGTTAAACCAACAGTATCATGATTATCTAAACTATTAGCACTATCAACACTTCCTGTAGGATCTCTACGTGTCATTGATTTAAAATATAAAGTTAATCGGGTATCAGACCCTGGTTCCATCCCCATTAAAGATGAAGCTGGAAATAAAGCACTATCTCCAGTCCCATCATCGTCTGCGTCAGTCGCTGCATTTCTAAAATAAAGATATTTATTATTGTTTACATCTGCTAAGTAACTCATATTATGATATTATTACGTCCACCGTTGGACTTGTTCCATTTAATTTTATATACAAACCAAATTGATCGGTTTTATTATCAAAATCAACACCACTATTATATACAAAAGTATTACCCACGGGTATATTTAATCCTTTTAATAAGTAGAATTTACCTGTAAGCCTTTTTTCTATATATAAATCAACTCTACATGAATCACTACTACTTATATTAGCCATTGATATTTTAGTTGGAGACACGTTGTCACCAGGAGCTAATAGCTGTTTAGTTAATTCACCCGTTATATTGTGGTGTAATGTTGCCATTTTTATTCAAAGAATACCATAAATTCGATGCTCATTTTTTCAGCAGTGCTTGGTTTAACCGTTACATCACCAACAGTAGCTTTTAAATGACCTGGAATAAGTAGCCAATCACCACCATAAAGTTTACCAAGAGCTAAATGAGTACCACCAATAGCGTCTGAAGTCGCTGTTCCACTACCACTAGAAGTACCTAAGCCTACCTCAAAATATTCAGTCGAACTAGAGCCTGTATTTTTAATATATATTTTGTTAGCCGCGTTTGAATCAGAAGCCGTAGGTGTTCCGTAGTTTTGAGCACCAGATGTGATAAGATCCACGTGGTTTGTAGAAGTAAAAGTTCTTCTAATAAGACCAGACGTAAACTCTAAACCATCTCCAGTTCTAGTAGAAGCAGTATGCTTCGTCATAGTCATAGTACGAGATAAACCTAATGAGCTGCTACTAAGATCAGAGCTACTAACATTAATTGTTGCGTTTATTGTTGCCATATTTATTTATTTATTTATATTGTTAGTTATTATGAGTCAGCTGAACTAGTTTTTACTAATCCTTCACCTACAATCATGTGTTCAACCCACATACCAGTTGCTACACTTGGAGCGATTTCTAAATCACTTAAGTGCTGCGCTTGTTGATTCCAAGGCATCCACATAAAATCACCTGCATATAATCTACCGATAACTTTATCACCTATACTTACTACTAAATATTCAGATGCAATTTCTGATAAGTTAGCAATGTATACGAAATTCTGCTTACCATCTAAAGTTGCTCCTGGTACTGTAACGATGTCTACATTTGTAGTCGCTGTAAGATACACTCTGTTTAATCCTGTGGTTTGATCTAAACCCTCTGTTAATCCCGCTTTTCTTAACGTGTTGCTAGTTGAGATCGATAAACTATCATCAAACAAATCTGAACTTGTTATAGAAAGCGAGGCCGTTGTTGTTGCCATATTGTTATTTTTATTTAGTTATTAATTGTTTTTTTATTTTATGCTTTTTTCCAATAAGCGTATTCTAGAACACAACTAGCTGTATCCGCTCTAGCCTCTAAACCGTTTCCATCATTTACAGGAAAGAAGCAAAATTCTCCTGGACTTAATCTAGCATATTGTTCACTTGCTGTAGTTTGAAGTATAACGAAATTAGTTGAATCAGTATTTTTTGCGTAAAAGTAAAATACTCCACTTGTCCCATCATCTACTAACTCTTGATTATCAGCTGTTGTTATAGTTACTTGAGATATACCTTGAATGGGCGCGCCTATAGTTAAAGAATCTACCGCTGTTAGGCTAAGATTATCACTAGTTGCATCGCTACTAGATAATGTTAATGTTACATTTAATGTTGCCATAATTTTATTTTTTTATTATTCTTTTATTAACGGTTATTCCGTTGTGTATTATTTGTAGTGCATACACCCCAGAACTTAATTTAGACATATCTAAGGCGTTTGTATTTGTTTTGGACATAACCATATCCCCGATATAATTAAATACGTTTATATCAACGTTTTTGTTTATATTAATTTTACCGTTTGTTGGGTTTGGATAAACCACTAAAGCGTCTTCTATACTCATTCTAGTTGGTATTTCACCTATATAAGTACTATCACAGTAATCATAAGTTAATTGGCATATATTATCCCATGCGTTTTCACAGCAATAATCATCTACTGATATTACCCACGCATAGCATTCATCATTAAGCCAATATGGATTTCCAGGACCAGTGGCACAAGGAGCAGCGAAAAGACAAGAAACACTATCGTGAACATTAGCAAGGATATCATAATTAAATGCCGATTGATCCATACATCCCTCAATAATTGTAATACAGCTTCCATTATCTGTGTTTGCAAGCGAATCATAGTTGAGCGCAGTGGAATCCATACAACCATATACGTAAGGAATACAACTAAAATTTTCTGTGTTCGCGGTAGGATCATAGTTAAGCATACTAGGGTCAGTACAACCATAGATAAAAGATACGCAAGAATTATTATCGACATTTGCTAAAGGATTATAATTAAACATAGTACTATCCGTGCATCCATATATTGGAAGTATACAACTAAAATCATCAGTATTGCAACTATCACAATAATTAAGAGCTATTGGATTTGTACATCCATATATAAATGGAACACAAGTTCCGTTGTCAGTGTTAGCTAAAGGATCGTAGTTAAACATTGTAGAATCCATACATCCATAAGAGAATGCTATACACGCGCCATTATCTGTATTAGCCAATGGATCATAATTAAACATAGTTGCATCCATACATCCATAGATAAATGGAATACAACTTCCGTCGTCTACATTTGCACTAGGAGCATAATTCCACATAGTAGAATCCATACAACCATATGTAACACCTATGCAACTACCATCATCAGTATTTGCAAGTGAATCATAATTTATAGCTATAGAGCTCATGCAGCCGTATATTACAGGTATACAAGTATCTGGAGTATTCGCGTTAGGATTATAGTTAAACGCTAAATCATTCATACAACCTAATATAACTGGTATACAACCGCCGTTATCTATATTAGCGTTAATATCGTAATTAAACGCCAAGGAATCTGTACATCCAAATACTGCTAAAGTTAAACAACTACCATCATCTATACCCGCTACATATCCTTGGGTGTAATATTCTAAATAACCTGGGTTTGTACAACCTGGATCATAATAACAAGTATCGTTAGTGTTTGCTAAAATATCATAATTATAAGCTAATGAATCCATACATCCATACGCTACTGGTTCACAGTAGTTTCCACAAGATGGCATGGCTGTATATATTTCCCAGAATGGATGACTAAAAGATTGCAGGGCTCCTTGTCCGTTATTAGCAAATGGATTTGTTCCTTCTGACAACAACGTATCTCCATAAGCGTTAATTAACACAAAAGAGTTTTGCATAGTTTGAAACTCTACCTCTTGCGGAGGTTGTTGTGCTCCGGGAACTTCAAAGTAATAAACCATAACTGGCTCATCTGTTTCTAAATTTACTGAAAATGACTGCGAATACGAACCCGGTCCCATTGTATATGCCCAACTATTACCTCCTTGCATAATACCTAAATATGAATTACCCCAACCATCAGCAGCGTCATCCTCTATTATTAAAGTATAATCACACACTGGTATTAAATCCATTATAGTTGCGGTAGGATCATAATTAAACATGGTATCATCTGTACATCCATATACATGTAAATTAACACATGTACTATCATCTACGTTCGCTAATGGATTATATTCTTGATAGTTTGGATCAGTACAACCAAGTATTGTATCTTGTCCAGCGCAAGCGGTTCCATTTTGAACTGTAGAATATGCTACGTATCCAAAGTTAACACCCACTGTATTTTGACTACCATCTAACCAAGTTCCCGATGTAAGGTATGTTATAGTATCTCCATTACAATCATATATAACAACTTCTCCAGCTGAACCAGGTGTTCCATTCCCCATTATTCCATCACCATATGAATCATTTAATATTAATTCAAATCCTGATTGTTGAACGCAAAACTCATAAGTATATGTTTGTCCTATATCACCATAATCATACGTTCCTTGTGGAGCATCTCCCATGGCTTGACCTCCACTCATCATTATCCAAGAAGTTTCACCAGGCCAATTATCCAACCTAATAGTCATTGTTATTTGATACTCATTATTAGGATCACAAGTAGCGCCAACACAAGAACCATCATCAATATTAGCAAATGGATTATATGATGTTTGAGTTGAATCCGTACAGCCTGGTATACAAGGTGATGGTGTATAAGTTATCGTATCTGATAAAGTTCCATCCGCATATTCTAATACTATATAGTGTTCAACGCTCCAGTTAGGAGGCATTTGTCCACTACCAGCATTTAAAGCAAAATTATTATAACCGTTAGCTGCTGGCCAATACCCCATATAAGAATAAATAGGATTATTTTCATTACCATAATGTATTTCAACCACATCACAAGTAGACATCGCAGTGTCAGACCACCATTCAAATGTTATTCCCGCTTGTGTTCCCCAACACTGCCCGTAAGCATTAGCACTTATAAAACCACCACAAGGAGGATATGTACAAGAACCATCAGGATAAACGGCGTTAGGATCGTAATTTAAAGCTAATGTGTCTGTGCATCCCATTGCCGCGTTAAATGCATCGCTAATCATTAAATCATCTATAGCTATATCACTAGTATACAAGTCACCAGTTACAGCTGTAAACTTTATTTTAAATGAATCAGTTGAAGCTATTGGATAATAAGCGAAAAGCCACTGATCTCCATAATTACCAGATTTAACATCTAAAACAGTATATCCATTATTATCTAGAACTCCAACTTCTAAATCACCCATTTCCGTACCGTACATATGGTACCAGAATGATAATACTTTACCAGGTGTTGCCGATACGTCAAATGTTGGTGTGTATGTTATAAGTGTTTTGTTCGGGTAATTAGGATATGAAGATTCTACGTAGTAATACATACCACTACCCGTGGTGTGATCTCCAGATGGTCCAGTGTTATAGCTATAAGTTGGCCCCTGCCAAACAGTCCAATCACCATCATCATTAATTTCTTGCTCTAAAGCTATACCATTATCAAAATCATAAACCCAAGGAAAGGTGTTGATTTGTCCAAAACTAAATATTGGTAATAATAATAGTATTAATAGTAGTTTTTTCATATTTCAAATCCAAAATTTAATATTATACATCTGTGCTCAATACCAGGATTGCAGTATAGTTCTAATATTGTAAATCTACCTATTCTAATAGATATATCATACACGTTATCTTTTTTATTTCCTTTTCTCCAACTATTTATCCAATTCATACTTATCTTTTTCCACCGTCATATGGCACGGCGTGTCCTTCTTTAATTAATAACTCATTTACATTAGCAAGGGTTAAACAATCCTTCCCGTCCAATACATCAACATGCAGTTCACCTAAACATCTCCCGTATTTACCAACACCATAAGAATTTAGTTGTATTGTATTAGCACCCTCTAATATAGCTTTCAATCTATCTTTAGCAGCTAAACCTCTAGCTTTTTCTTCTAAATCTCTTGTTCTAGATTCTGGTGTATTTATTCCTTTAAATCTTATTCTTTTTTTAACAGATATATTAAATCCTAAATCAATATAAGCATCAATAGTATCACCATCAACAACTCTATCTAGTTTTATTTTGTACGTATACATTTTACAAGTGTTTTGCACAGCATTTTTTATCTTCTTTATCACAAGCTTTCTCTTGAATAGAACAACTTGCTAAAAATAATATTAACAATATAAAAAATGTGTTTTTCATTATTAAAAGTCGCTCATTAGTTGATTGCTAATTTCTTCTTGAACTTCTTCTCTCGTTGCTAACATTTTGAAACTTAAATCAGCTTGAAATCTAGCGACTTCTTCTCCGTCTTTAAATATTATTATTGTAGGTACAACCGCTATTTTATATTTTGATTGTGCTTCTGTATCCTTAGCTATATCCGTATAAGATATTGTCTTGCAGTCTTCTAATTTTTGTACCCAAGAGACGTCGTTAGCACTATTCCAACCAGCGTTAAATTGAACAACCTTTATTTGAGCAAAAGCGTTGTTAGAAACTAATATAAAAAAGAGTACTAATAAATACCCTGCAAATAACTTCCAAGTTATATAGGATTTTTTCATTTGATTTATCTATTATATAATTTGTCTTCTATCTTTTCAATAGAATTTTTTATTTCTTTTACATCTTCTTGAGTTTCCATAATAGTATTACGGATCATTTGATCTTTCATTTGAAACTCCATGCGTGTTACTTCAGGATCTGGTGGGGCTGGTGATTCCATTGCTTTAGCAATATCTGCCTGAAGCATAAACCACATGCTTATTAAAGTTGCCATTGCAAATCCTATACCTATTAATGTCTTTATACTTAACTTAAAAGACGTGTCTTCATTTAATTCTTTTGCCATTTTAAAAAATCGTGTAATTTAATCCTAATTTAAAATCGTACCACTCTCTATTCCAGTACTTATTATATTTTCCTTCTATAAAATATCCTAAATGCTTGTTAACTTTTATTCCATAAATTAATCCACCAGAATAATCATACCATTGCCCGTCTACATAATTGTGGTATGAGAATTCACTACCATCATCATAATGATAAGGCATTAAACTTCCCCAAGCGTGTATCCATGATTTTTTAGAATATTTATAATAATCAAAACCAACAACTATAGAATGTTGGATTGTTTTCTTTAATTCATTTCTTTTCTTTTGAGTGTAATCAGATAATACTTCTGGTATTACAACTGCTTCCCAAACCTCAGGACTAGTCGCTACTAATTCGCCATCTGGACTATAATACTCGCTATTATACACGTCAACAGTATAACCTTCTTGTAAAGCTAAATAAGTATAATGTATATTACCATTATCTAACATCCATTCGTCTAAAGCGTTATAACCATAAGGTTCAGCAAGTCTATGTGTAAGCCCTATATTCCAAGATAAATTTTTACCTTTACGATGTCTATATCTTTCAGATGCCTCAAAATATTTTATGTCTGCAAAACCGTCTTCTAAATACTCTAGTTTTAAAGCAAAAAAGTTTACACATATTTCACTGTCACAACCGTCGTCAGAGCTAAATCTAATAAAATGATGTTGATCCATATAGTCAACACCCTCTTGTCTCTTGTAATCTACCTCAAACAAATACTCAACTCCTCTAACTTTACCTACAGTGGCCGCATCACTATA
>CEUI01064209.1_pt1 | contig 13743 bp, 16 predicted proteins | sample 531411 | NCBI WGS metagenome assembly CEUI01 (sample SAMEA2622841, study PRJEB7988) | marine metagenome | isolation source: saline water (ENVO:00002010), including
CGGGACCACCGCCACCAGCAGGTCCGCTAGGTCCAGCAGCGCCAGCGGGGCCGCTAGGTCCAGCAGCGCCAGCGGGGCCGCTAGGCCCAGCAGCACCGTCAGAACCAGAGGGGCCACTCGGGCCAGCAGTGCCAGTAGAACCAGTAGAACCAGTAGAGCCTCCACCGCCACCAGCTATGGGCCTTTGTTTTACAACGCCATTATCTACGTATAAAGCTGTTGGACCTGTCGGACCAGTAGCTACATTAGTTATTTTAAGCGCTCCAGAAACATATGCGTCACCAATCGTTGTTAATCTGGCGGTTGAAGCTCCAACTGTTCCAGCAGGACTTAAATGATTGGTTGAAAATACTGATATTCCAGCAGATGGTGTTGCCAAAAATGTTGATATACCGTGAGAAACCAGTACAAGTGGATGACTACTTTCGGTTCCAACTAGACCAGCAACTAAAGTATTATCAACCCAAAAAGAATTCTTAACTGTTCCATCTTCGACAACAAATCCCGGATTTGATGATGCGCCGCTTAGTTTGATATCGAAACTAGTAGCGTCTACATAAAAATTAGCTTGTCCAGTGGCTTGGTTATTATATGCATATAAAATTTCATAATTGTCTGCTGGCACAGATACAGAACCACTGGGTCCAGAGGGACCAGCGGGGCCAGCAGGTCCGGCGGGGCCAGATGGGCCAGTAGAGCCAGAGCCTCCACCACCGGGTCCGGCAGGTCCAGCAGGACCGGATGGTCCAGCGGGTCCGGCAGGACCAGCGGGGCCAGCGGGGCCAGCACTACCGGCAGGGCCGGACGGACCAGCAGAGCCAGCGCTACCGGCTGGGCCAGCGGGACCAGCAGGTCCTTCGGGTCCGGGAGAACCATCAGAACCATCAGAACCAGCGGGGCCAGCAGGGCCAGCAGGGCCAGCGGGTCCAGCGGGTCCAACAGAGCCAGCAGGTCCGGCGGGGCCATCGGGACCTGTAAAGCTAGCATCTGAACCAGCGGGGCCAGCAGGTCCGGCGGGGCCAGATGGGCCAGTGGGGCCACTCGGACCAGTTTCACCTCTTAGCCCAGCCTCAGTAAAAGACAATATTACATCATTATCGTTAGTAAAAATTCCATTATGGTTTACATATTTGATGCCAATGTCTGTCCAGCGTTCAAGTAAAACGCCAGATAAGTTTGTAGTAATATCTAATTTGGTAGTAAGTGCAGAATCGGTATAAAATGCTACACCAGTTGCTCCACTAGCATGTAGAACGCCATTGGTTAATTCAACGCCAAAGTCTTTTAGGGTTATTCTAGAGGAATCCGTATATAACTTGAAAGTATTTGTGGTAACGTCATCTACATAATAACTTGTACCCGTTGCTATGCTGTATGCATGACTTGGCTGATTATTATATATGCCCCCATCATAAGAAGAGAATGAGACTTCTTCGCCCTGTTCTAAACCATGATTTGTCGCAGTAAATATGTTACTATCTTCGTCGCCCGAAACATTCGAATTGGTGTATGTTCCAGTTCCCCCAGCGTAATATATTTTTCCAGTTTCAGGGCCAGCGCCTGAAAACTCAATAAATTTAACCGCCTCGCCGCTAACTAAACCAGTGTCAGGGAATACAGTAACTATTTCGTGAACTGTTCCTCCTGTTATACCTGTGAACGCTCCAGTAGAAGTTGCTCCAGTTATATCAAAAGTTGCAAAAATAGAAGAATCATTTTTGTCTGTTAATCTTAATCTTCCTCTTGTATTAGGGTTTGTGTCGCTATCATCTAATGCGGCGCTCCACTTAGTTATATCAACGTAATCAAAGTTTACATTATCTATACGAAGCGTTCCTGATGTCCAAGTAGAATCATTTACAAAGCTATACCAAGCTGCACCACCTACCCCATCTGCCGGAGTATTACCTTGGTTTGAATCAGCCTGAGAAATGTATACGTTATTATTATAATTAACTACATCATACTTTTGATAGGTTGTACTAGCAGAATAATCTCCAGAGAAATTAAAATTAAATCTTACTTTTCTATTTTGGTGGTCACTCGAGTCATTCTCATCCCACGTAGGGCCACTTGGGCCATCTTGTTGTTTGAATAAAAAGTGGTGACTATCTCCGCCAAAAGTACCCATTGGCCCAGTTACTATTGGACCAGTGTTACCAGTAGGGCCAGTATGAGGGCTAGTTGCACCCGTAGCCCCAGAAGGCCCAGTATTGCCAGTGGGACCCACTACTCCTTGGGGGCCTTGAGGGCCACTAGGACCACTTGGGCCAGTTTTTTCTGGACCAGTAGGACCCAAAGCACCTTGAGGACCAGAAGGCCCAATAGGGCCAGTAGCGCCGCTGGGTCCAGCAGGGCCACTAGGTCCGCCTAATGGCCCAGTAGGGCCGGTAGGACCTGTTACACTCGCTTCTCCGGGAGGTCCTTGGGGGCCGCTAGGTCCAGCAGCACCAGCGGGGCCGCTAGGTCCAGCAACGCCAGCGGGGCCACTCGGTCCAACAGCACCGTCAGAACCAGAAGGGCCACTTGGGCCAGCAGTACCAGCAGGTCCAGTGGGGCCAGTGTCTCCGGTTTGATTTAAGTTTGGCGCATCTACCCATTCTATTTTATAATCAGAACCAAGTGTTAACACTTGAGTAGAAGTTCCAGAAATAGGCGTTACATAAATTCCACTCCAAGGTTTTACCGAAGAGCCCAAGTCATATTGACCACTAACAGAGGGAATAAAGTCTCCAGAGATATAAATATCTCTTTGTATGGTATCTGTAAAATGAGCATTCCCCCCTGTTGTAGCTGCTAAAAGATGACCAGAAAACCCTGAGGCATCTACCCTTATCGCTCTTATTTTCTTTAAATCACCCATTTTTATTACCTAACATCTTCTAACATCTCAGCAAGATAAAAGGGAGTTGTTATTCCTGCTCCAGAAACGTTTGTTACTTTTATTACATCTATATCTCCTGCGTTGTGACCATGAGGAGTACTATTTCCATCTATAAATTTATAATCTGATTCTATACTTAAAGAGTGGCCTCCTCCGGGCGCTTGCCTTAATACTATTAAACCTTGCTGCCCTGCACTCATATTGGTTGGAGCCGATAATCCTGCGGAACCTGTATAAGTATAATCATGAAGAGTTGTGCTTGAGAAATTCGGGGTGAAACTTGAACCCGTAAAAGAACTTCCAACAACTAAATTTGGATTGCCAGCGGGGCCGCTAGGTCCAGCAACGCCCACTGGGCCAGTGCCCCCGATAGGACCACTCGGCCCTGTTGCAGCGCCAGCGGGACCGCTAGGGCCAGCCGGTCCAGTAGGGCCTGTTTTATAATTGAGTGCTAATGTCGCCCCTGTAATTCTTCCACTGCCTCCCATAGCACTGTGGTTATTACAATAAAAATATAAAACATCGGGCATACTATCTGGTACAGAAAGCTCGGCATAAGCTCCAGAAGTTCCCGGAGTTCCGTATTCTTTCCAATCGCAGGTAGGACATCCTGTTCCAGCACTAGCTGGATACTGAGCTCCAGCTTGATGTATACCTCCTGAAGTTGTAGAAAGTCTAAGCCGATGAGTCAAATTACTTGAGTCTTCTTGATTGAACCTATAAGTAAAACCTCTTATTCCAGTTAACAAAGGTTCGCCCACTGTATTGAAAGCGTATTTACCGCCAGCCACGGTCACAGTATACAGTCTCGAATATCCTTCAGGACCCGCAGGGCCAGTCGGACCAGCGGTAATAGGGCCGGTAGGGCCAGTTCGACCTTGTGCCCCTACAACAACGCTTAATCCGCGAAAATGCCTAATCTCTACTTCTTCTCCGGCTTCCGGTTTTGCGGTAAGTAAAACGCCAGAATCATTAGTTATAGTATAATCGTCATCTGGATTTAACACTAACCCACCGACAGAAGCAACAACATAATTTACTCCAGAACAAGCATGTTCCATGTAATAAGTATCGGTGCTTCCATTACCAACGAATCTATAAGAATAAATTTCAGAAGCCTGATATCCGCCAATCGGACCACTGGGTCCAGTAACCCCCGGTCCAGTAGGCCCAATGGGACCGCTAGGCCCCGGAGGACCACCGTGGGGTCCACTCGGACCAGTTGGCCCAGCAGGGCCAGCAATCCCCGGTAGAGAAGCACCGGCAGAAACCTGCCCAGATACAACTGCTGATGCAGTTGCACCTCCCTGTACAATAACCTCTACACCAGATATAGACATTCTTAAGAATAATTCCCCGTTGCATTATACCCATCGCCAGAAGTTAATGGTGAAGTTACCTCTGGTAAAATATTTACTTTGCCTCTTATTACTTTTTCGTGATAAGAGTCCTTGTATATTTCTACGTCGTAAACCGCTTCTGTTATTGGGACTCCAGTAGTGGCCGTTCCAGATACATTAATATCTATCAATCCGCTTGCATAATAAGAACCCGCAGTGCCGGAAACGATGACAGGTGATAAATCTAAAAGAGAATTACTATCTGAATATCTATATTTTACTACACCACTAGTGCTGTAACCAGAAAGGTTATATGCGGTTCCTTCGGAATCTTTTACGCTTAAACGAACGCTAAAATCCGAGCCCCTTGTTATGTTTAAGTCGTAGCTTGTAGGCATAATATATTTGATATTACACTACAAAAACGAATTTAATCTAATGAATTAACGACCTTCTTCTAAAATTTTTTTAACTTTATCTGGAACATCGTTTACTGCTGGAGCGGGCTTAGTCTTTACATTAAAGCTTCCAGCATAAGCTTTGAATTCTTTAATTAACTTTTTCTCTAATTCCACTCTATCTCCCACAGGAATCAACCCGTGTTGACTCGCGTGACTTCTTAAGTCAGACCAACTCATTTCTTGTAGATAAGTTCTGTATTCTGTTTCGTCTAAAGTCTTGTATCTCCCAGAGCCGTCATCGCCCCAAATTTGATTCAGGGTAGTTGGCGTGGGCTCAGATTCGTCTTTGCCATGAGACTGCTCCATATCATTAAGAGATGGCTTCTTGGAAGCTTTAGCAGTCGTTTCTGGACCTTCGAGGTCAGAATTCTTCGTGTTTATTGTTCTAGTTTTTTTGGGCATAATCCTTTTTCCTTAAGCTATTATACACATAAATGTTTAATTTTTAAAATAAAAAAACCCCGCCCGAAGGCGGGGCTTGTTAATTTATTAATTAAGCTTACGGCTCAATTTGGATACCCACAACAGCGCGAGAATCAATGCAAACGCGACCCTCTTCAACAGAGGCGTAGAAGCCAACCTTGTCAGAGCGAGCGCTCCATTGGTCATCTGCCAACGTTGTAACTTGTCCGCCAGTCTCAGACTGAACAGCTACAGGGCGAATGAACGCACCCTTGCTATTGTCAAGACCAACAACGAGGTCATCATTCGTATCATGGAAGCTAGTTCCATCATAACTACCGAACAATGTGCAATATTTCTTGCCAGCGCCAAGCTCATTCAACTCATTAAGAGCCACACCATAAATCTCGCTGGAACCAGCGTTATTATAGATTTCTGAGCGAACACTATCGGGAAGAGCAATAGCTCCACCGTGAGTCGGAACGCGCTCTCCAGTAGCACCGCCACCAGCAGTGACAGGTCCCACTCTCGTGTTCATCGGCTGATAAGCCATGCCGCGAATGTCTTGCATTCTTTCGGGGCTCATGTAAAGGTCAGTAAGACCATTGCTGTAAGCAACATCAGGAGTACCATTAGCAAAAGACTCATTGATTCTACGAATACGAGTCATAAGAGCATTCAAGTCTTCCATGGTGAAGTAGCCAGCGCCACTGTCCTTGCTGCTACCGATGATAACGTGTCCGGTTCCGCCAGTAGAAGCCTCACCAAGAGCCTTCAGAAGAACCGCCCAAGCATTACGCTCTTGCTTAACAAGAATCTCTTGAGCCATTCTCTCAACACCCTTGCTAACTACGTCTAAACGAGCACGGCGTACGTATTTACGGAGCATGTTGATTGCGCTATCTAAACGATAAGTAGCAATCTTTAACTCTTGCATACCAGCAACATGGCTCGACGGAAGTCCGCCAGCAACGTTTTGAGACCAAACATTTACATGATTGTCTCCTTGATTATAGTACAAGTCCAAAGGAAAGCTTGGGCTATCGTCTTCATCAAACGGGGCTTCGGAATAAATTCCGGCGGCTGTACCAGCTTGGTTTAAAACCTGCTGTACAACTGGCCCGAGAAATGCGGCGAAGGCTTCTTGAGCTTCACGCGCAGCGATGGCGTTCTTGGAACCCATTGCTTTGATAAGCTCTACTTGCTCTGGAGTATTTTTTAATTTCAATTTCATATTAATTTCTCCGGTTAATGATTAAAGTTCCAATTTGATTAAGAGGTGGCCACCTTCTCCGGTAGGACCAAGAGCTTTTCCAATCTTGGTGTTAGTAGAGTTAGTGGTTACTAGACCTGCATCGTCATGATACAAAGAATCTCCAGCGGCTACGCTAGAATATGCAGTAGTATCACCGCTATAAAGGAAAACTCCTCTAGTAGCTACGGGTACAGCTTGTCCGCTCAAAGCGACTTCCATCTCCGCAGCTTTGCGGGGATTAAAGACTAGCTTCTCGCCGTTTTCGTCAGTCTCTTTCACATCGTAAAGGGTCATTCCCAAAAGCGCAGCAGAAGTACCGCTAGCTTTTTTGAAGTCAGCCTTAACACCGTAACGCTCAGAAACAACGCCGCCGTCGAAATTGGATGTACCAACGTCACCGAGGAATTGTAGTTCGTCATTGTTTACCCATCCACCATCAATCATAACGATGTGGCCTTTGGTCAATGGAAGCGTTATGCCGCTATCTGCCGTGAAGAGGTTAATTACGTCGTGTTCGTCGTAATCTCTAAATGGTAGTAATGTAGTTGCCATAATTTATATGTTCCTTATAATTTATTAAAGTTTGATATCAAAGTTGTCGATGCTAAAGGCATCCTTATATTTATCCTGAATAGTTGGTTCGTCAGCAGCAGTAGTGACAGGAATCTCTTCTTCTGCTTTCGCAGCTTGGTCGATTGCCTCTTCAACGACTTGCTCTTCTGAAACTGGTTCTGAATCGGTAGCTTCAGAAGCATTAGCCTCTTCAACAACCTCTTCGGTTTCGGTTTCTGAAGCTACAGCTTCTTCTTCCTTTTCAGCTACAGCTTCTTTGCTCTTGCTACTCAAGAGAACAGCAAGTTTATCCGCATAAGCAGAAAATTGTTCGTCGTCCATCTCTTTAATATCGGAGGCAATGACTTCACGTTCTTTATCTTCAAGAACATAGTCGTTGTCCAAAAGAGACATACGCTCGTTAAATTTTTCGATTTTAGCCCTCTCAAGTTTTTCAGCTTCCAACTCTTCGAGAGTAGCTTTAACTTTATCGAATTCCTCCTTCATAGTCTGATGCTCTTTTTCAAGAGTTTCATTCTTTTCGGTGGCAGCTTTAACGGCATCTTCGAGTTCTACCTTTTCGGCAGCGAACTTCTCAGAGGCTTGCTTAAGCTCAGACTCGATAAAATCACTAACAGACGAAGCAGAAAGCTCTTTGAGAGTTTCCTCATTGATGTCATTAATGCTTTTAATTTCCATAATAGTACTATCCTTATTTTCAATTACATTGTTTTCTTTACAATGTGAAACACTTTTTTCAATAACTTCTGAATTTTTTAAGTTATTGTCTTCTTTCAATTCTTCGGCCTTCTTCTCTAGGGAGTCGATAGCCTCCGAAACTTTTTCTAAATTAGTGGATTCTGTAGCAATTCCTTTAACTTCAGCGGCAGGATTCTCGGTCAATCCTACCCCAAGAGGTACTACATCCCCGACGACCTTTCTGTATACTTTGTTATTGTTGTGTAATCCATCTCCGCCGCTTGCCCGTAAACAAGATTTAACTTCATCTTTAGAGTTATCGTCAAAAGCGATGGAGTTTTCTAAGTTTTTTTCTTCCATTGCTAAAACTACTGGTTCGTACTCAGAAAAACCCAATTCCCAGCTTGCAGAAATCTTTTGATAAAAGTCGCTAGTAGGGTCACTGGATTCTTCTATTTTATCTGTTAATTCGCTACTCACTACTCTCCAAAGCACCCCACCGAGGGTAATATTGAATGGCCCAGCGTAGTTTTTTACTTGTTCTTCAGTAAGCTTTTTGTCGGTTCCGAACTCGCTATATCCAACACTCAGGATAGTTCCAAGTACTCGATGTCTATCATGCTCAATATTAATTGGCTTATTCACAAAATGATTAGCCATAGCGACGGCAGTCTCTGAATCTACAACGTCATCGTTTTTATTTACTCTATTAACTACGCAAGCATTAAAAGCAATAGGAAGAAGGTCTATATTTCTTTCTGTGTCAATGTCTGGCACGAAGTCAGAAATATTAACCAAACTAGCCAATGCTAGATACTTATCTTTCTCTTCTGAAACCAATGGTTTGATTTCGGAGCTAAAAATAGTTGTAAATTCATGTTTTTTCATATTTTTAAATCTTTCTTAATAAGCCCCCCCTGCAACAGAGCAGTCTTCTATTTGATAAAAGATTATCACATCCTCGGTTTGTGCATCGAGACTTTTGTTCTCAGCGCAAGCAAGGGGAGCGGGAAGTATAATCGAAGAGTTAGAAGGGATATCTAAAATCTTGTCTGTTCCATCTACCAAAAAGATAGCGTCAGAGCCCATTGCCACTCCCCCATATATCAATATTCTTTTACCTGCTCCGGGAGCAGGAATATTGTCTGTGGTATAAGCCCCAGCGTTGGTATAATGAAAGTGATTTAATTTTTTAATTTCTTTATGCATCAATTTAATCCTTTAATAAATTTTAATATTACACGGTTTATAATCTTCCAAATATAACTCTTCTGGATTTGAAAAATCAAAAAAGAGTTCTTGTTCTTTTATATCTGTTTTAGCTTTTGTAAAATTCTTCTGAGAAGGAATCCAATCCTTTGCAATGTCAAATTCTTCGTCAGTGGCAATTACTTTTGTTTCAAAAATCAGACCGCCTAGTTGTTTTCTTTCGTAATTTTTTAATGTTTGAGGGGCATCTCCATTTAGAGAATCTAAAAAAGTATATACTCTAGCTAAAGCCCATTCTCCTCGAGAGTATCCTGCATAACTATAATTTTCAGCCGCGTTTTTATAAACATCTTTTAATTGAGAAAGAGAAACTTTTTTATCCTCTTCTCTGCCCTTGTTGTGTGCTCGAACTACACCTCTTAATAAACCTACTAAATCAGCCGAAAATCTTGCTGCTAAGATATCTTTGTCTTCTGGTTTGGGCATAGTTACATTATATATATACACTTAAATAAATCGTTTTTATAAAAAAAAGACCCGCGCTTTTGGCACGGGCTTGCTTTAGTATAATGTTATTTAATTTATTCTTCTTCTTCCGCCTTTAGAGTGGGGAAGGGAACGCTAACATTAACAAGAGGGGCTGTTACTGATACCCCGCTTTTTCCAGCAGAGGCGTCAAGAACGGCATCCTTATTAGCTGCGCCGCCCAAAGTTACGGACGGCAGCTTTTGTGAGAAGGCACATCCCACCGAAAAAACGGCAATAAATGCGCCCATTGTTACGAGTTTAATAATGTTACTATTCATAGTACGAAACCATGATAGCATGTTTTTGGAATTTAATCAACTTTTTTTAGAAGAAAAATTTTAATTATTTTCGTGCCTTTTCCGAAATAACTTTCAATATTAGTGTCTATCGGGAAACATAGCCAATGGGCTTGGCCCTTTAAATAGCTTTTAGCAACTAATATCAAAGCAACATCTACCTCAGGATTTAATTTTTCTAATTCTTTTAATTCTACTACTTTAAAACCATTCTTTTCGATAGTTGAATAAATTTCACTAGGGAAAGTTATCTGAACTGTATCATAGTGAACCAAAGATAATAAACTTCTAGACAAATTGCCTGAATCTTGAATTTCTTGGGAAATCTTTTTTGCACTTAAATGTATATCTAGCTCTTTAAATGCTTTGCTTAAAGCTTTAGGCCCGCAAGACCAATAATGATTAATATAATAACCTTGGTCATCTTTTTCTACTTCGTGTGGATGAAAAAGAGAGCAACTCCAGTTTAAGAGTCCTAGAGATAAAACCATACAAAAATAAAAAAGTTTAGAGCGCATTTTTAATCAAAAAATAAGTTAGAAACAGAAAGAAAGCTCCTGTTCCGATTAATGCTCCGAATAAAGAAGATAGTAAAACTTGTCTCCAGTTTACCTTTTGTCGTTCTTCTTCGGTTCTTTTTTTATTTTGAGGGCGCGGGCGGGCGTCTTTAATTTTTCGGCTTGGCTTCATCATCCACCAATCATTGCCCTGTTTATAAACCCAAGTCTCCGACTTGTCGTTGCCCCACCATTTCAAATTTGTTTTGTTTAGTATTCTCATTTTGCGTATAGTTTCCTTTTAATATGGCTTCTTTGAATCTCTCTAAATCACGGATGTAGATTCGTTGTCTGTCCAACATTAAAATTCTTTGTTTGTCCCTATAATCGAACATTAAGTTCCGCATCATCAATTCTGAGTTTTCTTTCATTAATTCGTTTTTTTCTATAGCGTTATCTATATTTAAGAAAATTATAAAAAGAAAAGCCGCAACAGAAGTTACGGCGAAGACTAAGATTTCATTGAGGTGTTTATTTAAAAAGTTTGAAGATGCGTTCTTTAATTTGATTAGTTTTTGTATTACCACTTTCATCTTCAGTCTCCGTATTGTTTATTACACTTAAAATACTATATAAGATAATAAAGACAGAGACGGCGGTAAAAACTAACACAGCTTTACCATCGTGTGTATTTGCCATTTTGCCTCTCATAGAAGCTTTATTTGGGTAAAAAGCATAAGGAGGCGCAGGATTACTTCTGTTTCCACTTGGTTTAATTTTCATAACAAGCGTGATAATTTAACGTAAATATCGCGTTATTCTTATTACACTTAAAAAATTAAAAAACCCCCGTAAGAAAGAAATCTTACGAGGGCTAGGCTGGAGAGATGAAGCTAAGGACTGTGTTCCGTTTGGCTTGGAATGACGAGGCCCTTTATTCTCTGGGGATGCCCCCAGCATACCAACCTTCGGGGAGTTTGACCTTATTTTTTGAAAGGACCCACTCTCCGTTTTTGAGGATATAAACTTTACCCTCAACGCCGGGACCAATCCGAACTAAATCAGATTGAGTATCTACGAATACAACTCGCGTTGACCCGCATCCAGCGAAAAGTAGAAAGCTACTCAGTAGAAGTATCGGAATCTTGTTCATCAGAAGTTTCTAAATTTTCTTCAACAACGGGGTCGGCCTTCTCTTCTTTTACTTCTTTCTTTTTGGAGACGCCGCCTCTTTTCTTATCGATTCTAATATTCTTATTTTTTAATTTCTTCATGTCTGTAGCCTTCTTTTCCTGCTCTTCTATCCGCTTGCGCCACCTGTCTTTAAGACCTTGTGGTGTGGCGTCAGCGTCTCCACCCTTGGTATCCTTCTTCGCTTCCGAGGTTAACCAATCTAGGATAGCCTTGATTAAGGCTGTCAACCACATTAGTTACTTAGCCTTTCTTGGCCAAACCTCTGGAAACGGTATAACCTACAGCGCCAAGTGCAGCAACGACAAAGCCAAAGACTTTGTTTGCTGTACCAGCAGAATCTGGGTCTACAACATCAGCGCCCCAAAGGAGAGATGCCAAAACCGTCAGACTTGTAAGCCAAAATTCCGTAGTTTTCCAACCGGGTTTAATATCATTGTTTTTAGCTGCCATAATATTTATTCCTTTATATATTGTTTTATACTTAAACCTCGAATAATTCTAAAAAAAACTTTAATAATTAATTAATTATTTAGTTTGAGATAATTTACGAAGCTCTTCAATTTTATCTTTAGGGTCTCCTAAACCTCCGATTAATGTATACACAGTTAAAGACGGCTTGTCACCACTATAAATTCCTCTATGCACGACACTATGAGGCCCAAGTATCCTTGTTAATTGGTCAAACGCTCTATCAAAATGTTCTTGAGGAACTTCATCTAGAACATCTTTACCGCCAATTAATATAACACCGGCTGAGTTACCAGTGCTCAAATCTACGCCCCCAGAGAGTATATTATTTCTTAAATTTTCTCTAACGGTTTTAGAGATGTCCGAAGGGTTTTCCCATTTTTCCACGGGTGCTGCCCCGAATACGATTAAGCCCGTATCTAGCAATTGTTTATAATCGTTAGAATCAAACGAAGAGTAACTACTATCTTTAGAAGCTAATAAATTAAAAAGATGGAATAAGCCAGCGGTACTACTGTTCGCAGTTCTCCAAAAAGAAGAAACAGAAAGGCCGGGATAAAGTTGATGTACTTTTTCATTATCGAGAATAATTAGAGGAGATACATTCCCCGCTCGAACCATTCTTAATACTTTGGTTAATGTAGCGTGAGCATTTTCATTAACTTTATTTCCTTCAGAGTGTTTTGGTAAAGCTAAAATGCACCCTACTTTTTTGGTACTAGAATTAACTATTTCTTGAAGCTCTTGGGCTGCGTCCAGTAATGGGGCGCATATTCCAGCGCCTGAACCTCCACCAGCACCAGCACAAACAAACACTCTGTCTATATCGCTTCCCCAAGAGTCTCTCATGAAGTCTAATACATCTTCTCTTTTTTCATTAAAAAGTTTTTCTGCTACAGCCGGATTTTTCCCTGCTCCCCCGTCTCCTATGCAGAGTTTATTTTCTAATTTAATTGTGTTTAAATCTTGTTGCGCCGTATTAATTGCAGCAAGCTTTCTGTAACCGAGATTATAAAAAGCTTCGGCTATACGAGAGCCTCCTTGTCCTGCGCCTATAAAAGCGAACTTGAACGCTACTTCACATTCATCCTTGTTGTTGTCTACTTTCTTTTCTGCGGTAGGTAGAGGTATTTCTGGTATAGAAACATCTATATCTCCGCCCATATTATAAGATACAATATCTTCGTCCATATTTATTCCTTTGTACTTGCGCGTAAAATCGAGGCTAGATAAGAATCAACCTGATGCTTTGCGGCTATTTCATTAATATCATTTACTCTTTCTTTGTTTGAGTCTTTTGGGTTTTCAATGTAGATATTAATTTTGCTTTTCCAGTCTTCTGGATTTTCGTTGGCCATTATCAACTCTGTAATACCCTGAGCCACTTCCTTTTGCTTGTTAGTCATTCTTTTTACTGAATGTTTCTCTCTGAGAGACTTTTCGACTTCAGAGTTTAGTTGACCGGCCAAAATTAAATTGCTTTTAATTTTCTCTAAGCTGTATAACTCGGTAGCATTTATTGTCGGGGCAGAGTCCATGTTATCTGATGGTTCTCTTTCTACTTCTTGAGGATTACCGTCAGACCCTTCTGGTCTTCCATTAGGTTTCTTTACATCCTCCTCGTCCTCTTCATCTTCATCTTCGGTTTCTGTTTTCGCTCCACCGATAATAGGTTGATAAAGGCCAGAGTCTTTGAGCTTTTTGAATTTCTCTTGTGATTCTATTGACTCTTCTGTAGTCGGCAGCTTTCCTGTTTCTAAAGCTGAAACAGCTTCTTCTTGAGTTAGTAAGCCCAATTCAACTAATCTAGTATAAATTCTAGCATAAGATAATCCATCTCTTAAATCTATATCTTCGAAGTAAGGGGTTGGATAATTTTTAAAACCTAAATTTTTACAAATAGTTTTAATTTCAGGAAACAGAAACTCATCGATAAATGTTTCTCTAGCTTGCTTTAA
>CEUI01058959.1_pt1 | contig 13726 bp, 11 predicted proteins | sample 531411 | NCBI WGS metagenome assembly CEUI01 (sample SAMEA2622841, study PRJEB7988) | marine metagenome | isolation source: saline water (ENVO:00002010), including
GCTGCATCTTTTATGGAAGAGGTAGAAAATAATTTAGCAATGCTAAATGAAGGAAAGGCTGCATTATCTTGGCAAAACACTTCAGATGCTTCGCAAGGAATTATAAGAGATATTGCTTATACAGGGGCATTAAGACCTGTAGATACAAGGGGAGAATATAGTGGGACTTGGGACTTAATAAAATTAGATATAGGAACGGCTGGAGCTATAGGTACTGCAACATACAATGTATATGTCAAAGATGCTGATGGGCTAAAGCAAAATCAAGTTGTTACTGATAAAAAAATAACAGGAGACTTTCAACCTCTTGTAGCTGGTTTGGAAATAAGATTTGCTGGAGCGGCAGACGACTCTGAGGCAGTAGCTACTGACGAGTGGGAAATTGAAGTGACAGGAAGGCAAGAATATGTCGATTCTTCAGATAGCAAAACTATTAAGCTAACAAGAACAGGAACTCCAAGCAGAAGGTACTATAAATAATGCCAGTAACTTTTACAAATAATTGGAAAAACATACTTGACAAGCTTAGAAATGTGTTAAGGACAGAATTTAAGGGAACGTTGCCAGTATTTATAGGCAATGAAATGAAAAATGAGGGAAGTCAATATTTAATGATTGAACCTTTAGGGACTGAGCTTATTGAGTATGCAAACACTTTTGAAATAAGAGAATTTAGTATAAGCGTGTTTTATTATTTTGCTGAAAGAAATGTAAAGAAAACAGCATTAGACCACGTTTTAAGATACACGTCAAGAATTGAAGCACTAATACACGATAATGTTAATATGACATATACTAATGAAAATTCTGTATCAGAAACTGCTTATAATTGCAGATTCGAAACATCAGAGTTTTTGCCAGACGAAGAGTCTGGAGTGTATGTGGTTCAATGGGAATGGAAATGCCTCCATAGAGGCAACTTATCATAATAACAGGAGAAAAGAATGAAATATAAAGCAAAACCATCATATGCTACTTTAGATAATACGGAAAACTTTATTTCTTTAAATTCTGCCTCTACCCATTTATTGTTGTTAGAAGGGCTTGAAGTTGAATTTAAAGGCAAAGTTTCTAAAGACTTGTTAGAGCATTTAGAAAAAGTAGTTAAAGATAATAAACCAGAAGTTAAAAAAATAGTGACTTCTAAAAGTAAGGAGAATAAATAATGGCTAAGAGTACAAATTTTCAAACCAAAGCTGGTTCGAAGGTCACTATTGGAACTGAAGTTACAATGGGGACAGCTTGCTTGGCAAATGGGGTAACATTAGAAATGCCCTGCACAGATTATAGCTTTAGCGATATTGGTGGTGGCGGAATGTCTTTAGACGCAGCGCCTTTTAGAACGGGATTAGGTGGTTCTACGCAAAGCACTAATATGGTAAAAGCAAGAAGGTATGACAGAATGTGGGAAGTAAGTTTAACTTTTCACGCAACTGCACAAGCAATAGACAGAATATGTCTTGCAATGTTTGGAGACGGTGCAACTCCTAACGCACTTATTGGCAGTATGCCAGCGGCTACTAATTATGAACACAATGTCTCTAATATTGTTCCAGTAACAATTCACTTTCAAGATGGCGCTCACGCTGGAAATGGTACTGACATACATTTTATTAGCTGTATGTGTACTTCTTTCAGTCTTGCGGGAGACATTAGTTCTAATGGTGGTGTCGTGATGGGAACAGCTAATTTCGTAACTGCGTATGAACCTGTAGAGTCGGATTTAAATTTTACAGGAGGAACTCATACACTACTTACAGCCCAAACAACAATGTTCAATATGAACGACTTAGCTACAACAACAGTAACGCCAAGCGGAGGAAGTGCTGAAGACCTTTGTTTATATTCTTTTAATGTTGATATAAATAGAAGTGTTAATAGAGTTTCTTTTGACACGGCTTCAAACGCATTTAAGCCTGCGGGCTATGTTGTAGGCGGATATGAAGTTACAGGTTCTTTAACTTGTAAAAGAGATGATGAGTCGGCATTAGCTCATCACTTTGTAGATACCGCTCAGCCAGTAGCTGCAATAGACCTTGACACAACAGTTTTTCAAGTCCAGCTTCCAACTGCATTGATTGATAACACTTCAATTAATTTTGATGATGATGGCTGGAAAAATGTGATTGGTTTTAGAGGGGCTTATGATGGTGCTACTTCAAGCACTATAGTGTCTTATGGAACTACTGCTTAATAAACAATAACAAACGAGGATAAAAATGAGAGAAATAAAGTTAGAAAATGGTAAAAAAGTAAAGCTTAAAGAGTTAAGTATAGATGAAAGAGATTCATTAATGGATTCTTTAAAATTTACTAAGAATGACAAAGGCGAATTTGATGGTATGGAAATGCCTTATTCAACAATGACTAAGTTTATTAGAATAGGTGTTGATGGAGACACTTCAGACAAATTCCTAAAATCTTTAACATTAAAAGATAGGACTGATATTTTTGGTGCTATGCAAAAAGATATGTTAGAGGGGGAAGGGATGCCCTCCAAGTAGAGCTTAATATACTTGGTAGTCCTTGCGAGGGCTGTAGATACCATAGTTTCCCATACGAGGCACTCTTGCCTTTATATAAAGATGGGAAACGAATAAAAATGTCTTTTAATTCAAAAGATGATGTTTGGAGCGCTGTCGATTTATTAATCGATGACGCTCTGAACGCAAACACAAGTAAAAATAATGTGTCTTCTGCTATTATAGACCAGATACCTTTTTTTACCTGTGTTAACCATTTCTTTACAGACAGTATAAGAAAAGATATTGAAAGATATATATATTGCGACCAATTTAAAGTTCCCCCTTATTTAGGGGATTATGGGCAACAACCATCTAAATGGGTTAAAAGAGCTTTTTTAATTAAAAATGCAATAGCTAAAAAAGAAAGTAAAGATATAGAAAAAATTAAAGCTGAGCAAAAAGCAAAAGCTAATAGCAAGAGGAGATAATGGCTAATAAAATTCAGATAAGATTTGAGGCGATAGGGGATAAGGCTTTAAGAAAGGCAATACAAGAACTTGCTAAAGCACAGGCTCAGCTTGAAAAAAATACTAAAAATTTAAACAAGGCAAACAACGCCTTAAGCTCGGCTAATAATAAAGCTACTCAAGCAACCAATAATCACGCAAGGTCTCAAAAACTTATAAAACAAAGAGTTGAAAAGAATGTTCAAGCTTTTGGAAAACTTCAATCAACTTTAGCTGTTTATAGAAATAAGCTTTTACTCGCAGCCTTCGCAGCAACAGCTTTTAGGCAAACATTAGGAAGCCTTTTAGATGCTTATGCAAAACAGGAAGCGGCTGAAAGACAGCTTAGTGCAGTATTAGGAACAAGAAGCAGCAATTTATTAAAATTTGCCGCCGCTCAACAGCAGGTAACAATGTTTGGAGATGAAGTAACTATTCAAGCAATGTCTCAAACTGCCGCATTTATTAAAGATGAAGAACAAATTAAAGAGGTAATGAAAGCCTCTCAAGATTTAGCGACTTTATTTGGCTGGGATTTAAATACAGCGGCTCAATTAGTTACTAAAACTATCGCAAGTTCTACAAACGCACTTCAAAGATATGGTATAGAAGTAGAGGGCGCAGTTGGTAGTGCAGCAAGATTTGAAAGCGTATTAAGCGCTGTAAACAATGTTGCAGGAGGCTTATCAGAAGAGATGGCTGGCACTTACACCTATGAAGTAGCTCAATTAGGAAATGCTTGGGGAGATTTAAAAGAAGAATTAGGAAAAGAACTTGCGCCTGTAATTACAAAATTAATAAGACTTATTAAAGTTTTTGTTGAAGCGTTAGACCCTGAGAATATAAAAAGATTTATGATATCGTTAACTGCATCGGTGGTTGCTATGAAATCTTTTGCATTTGCTACGGCAGGCGCATACACTAAAGGCAAAATGTTTGTTAGAGGAATGAGACTTATGAGCGTTGCTGCAAAAACATTTTCTAAAGCATTGAAAGCTGTTGCGTGGTTTACGGCTATAGATTTCTTAATACAGATGGCTTCTGCTACAAATAGAGTTAAGGGCGGATTTAATGATGCAACTACAGGAATACACGATTTTGATGCTGCTATAGAGCAACTTAGCTTAACAACTGGCGGCACAGAACAAACTATAGAGCATTTGCAACAAAAACTTGATAACTTAGAGTTTAAAAAAGAATGGGCTAAAGGCTGGGAAGAGTCTATGGCACAGGCGAAGAAAAATTGGGAAAGTACAGCGGGTATGCCAGCTTGGATGTCTAAAAGCTTAAATGCTGTAGGCGAATTTGTAGAAGACGCCATTCTTGACTGGTCTACACACGCTATAGCAGGGTTAGATAGAGTAGACTTAACTGATATTTTTGTTTTTGATAATGACGACAATATAATTGATTTTACAGAGAGATTTCACGATATAGTGGTAGAAAAGTTTGGCAAAACTTACGATGAATTAAATGAAATGCAAAAAGCCTCACTTTTCAGAGGAAGTTTACAGCGACCTGATGCAGTAGGTTATATGGATTGGTCAGACATTAAGCCTGGCACTTTAGACTTTAAATGGGATGAAGGGCTTGTTTTTCAAGAAATATTGGATGAAATTGAAAGAACAGAAGATATGTTGCGTGAGCTGGGAGCTATGCCAGATGCGGTAATAGAAGTGCCTGTTAAAGTCAAGCCAATAGTGACTATGGATGATGATGATAAATTAGATGATACATTTAGAAAACTACTTCAAGAAGTAAGCGATTGGTATAAAATGAGAACAAAAATCCCTGAAGATAAATTAGGCGCAGATGTGTTTGAAAAAGCGTTCCCAGAATTACCTATTGAGGAGATAGGAGACGGGTGGGGAGTAGACATTGATAAATTGGTAGAAGTATTTGGAAGAAAGGCAGCTTTAGCGGATTGGATGGGAATTATTGATATTATTACAAGTGAAGTTGCAAAGCTTCCAGCCGCAATGGATGTCAATTTTGTCGAAGATATTATTGTAAAAGCAATCGAAGTAGAATCTTATAAATTAGCAAATAAATTAGATAAAATTCCCGAACAGTTTAATACAATGTTTGACGGGCTAAACTTGTCAGAGTCTGAAAAGCTTAAAAAACAATTTGATATATATGAAAAACAGATAGAGAGCTATTTAATAGATATGATAAAAGTAGCCGATGCTGGGGCGTTTTCAGCGCATATAAATCCTGAACAATTCTTTAAAGATTGGACAAAAGATGCTGACCTAACAGGTGTTGACCAGATTGTAAAAAAATCAACGGAGACTTGGGTACAGTTTTTTGACAGAATGGGCAATTTGCACGATGGTGGGGCAGATATGGTCGCTGACTTTTTTGATACTTATGCCACTACGCTGCAAGACAAGGGGATTGCAAATGTAGATGATTGGAAAAAATCTATTGATGAGTGGTTTAGCACGTCTGACCAAAAATTAAAAGATAACTCTAAGAGTGTAGATAATTTAATAAAAAATTACCAAAAGAAAACAACTGCCATAGGTGAATTAAACCCAGCCATTGCAGAGTATAATACAGTTATAGAAAGCGCTACTAATATTACAGATAAAAATAAGAAAGAATTAAAAAAAGCTATTATTGCATATTATGAAGAAAAAAGAGTTATCGATAAAGTAAAAAGCTCAAGACAAGAATTATTAAGTATGATTCATTCGACAGAGATGGCTGAGCAAAGCCGTATAGCTACTTTACAGAACCAATTAGCCTTACTCGAATCAGTAACTGCCGCAGAATTAGACCAAAACACAAACGTTGCTGATTTAGTTAAAAAATATAACGATTTAAATGGAGCTATAGACTTATATGCGTATACCTTGGGAAGTAGTTTTGTTGAGTCTAATGAATTAGCTTTGCAAGAATTGGAAATAGTCAAATTAGAACTTGAAGCATTAAAAAAGCATTTTGAAGGCAATGCTGAAATGGTTGATTATTTAGATAGAGCTTTGCAAGGAGTAGAAAAATCGGCATCAAGACTTAGCGCAGAGTTTATAAATTTAAGCGAGTGGGGCGACACGTTAACTACAGCGCTAAGTGGTATTGCTTCAGCGGCTGATGCAGCAGCTTGGTCTGGAGAGCATATGGGAAGAGCTATGGAACAGGCAATTCAAAGAATGGTTAGTATTATAGCTGCTAAGCTTGTGGTCTTTGCAACGTTTTTTGCTATATTATCAGGAATAGGTTTGGTTCAAACTGGCTCGCTTGCGGGTGGTCAAACTTTATTATATAATTTAACGGGGGGAGGTTTCTGGGAATCTTTTGCTAATTTTGCATTTCACAAAGGCGGAAAAGTAAAAGGCTATAGCGTAGGAGGGCAAGTAATGCCTTTATACCATTCTGGCGGAGGGGTTGACGATGTTCCTGCTATGCTTCAAGAAGGCGAATTTGTTATGCAAAGGAGCGCTGTTGACTCTATAGGTCTTGAAAATTTAAACAGAATGAATAGAACAGGGCAGTCTCAAAGTGGTGTTAATATTTCTTTTTCTGGAAACGTTTTAAGTCGTGATTTTATTGAAGAAGAAGCTATTCCTAAAATTAAAGATGCAATCCGAAGGGGTGCAGATATAGGGATTGGGTAATGATAGAAAGTTCAGCTCAGTTTATACGTACGTTATCTAAGACATCTAATTATATATATTATATTGTTCACCTAAATTCAAGCCAAAACGATAAATCAAAACATATATTTATATCTAATAAAAAAACTTCTAATTTTATAGACCCTGAATGTTCTGGCTTTTTAGATTTAGATTTAAAAGTTTCCCCTATAAAAGAAAGCATAAATCTGCAAGAAAAAAGCTTTAATACTAATAAAATATCTTTTTCTGTCTCCAACTCAGATAGTAAGGGAAAAAGCTTTACCGACCTTTTGTATAACACTAATTTTCAGGGAGCTGAATTAAAAATTTATATAGCGTCTGATGGAAGCGAAAATGTAGATGATTGTGTTAATATATTCACAGGATATATTACGGAAGTTCAATCAGACTCTAAAAGGTGTGAAATATCCGCTGAAGACTATTCTTCATATACATTTAAAGAAAAAACTATACCAAAAAGAAAAAACCAGCAATCTACGCAAGAGCTTATAGACGGAAACGAAAACATACCGATTCCTATGGTTTATGGTCAAGTTGAAAACTCTAAAATGTTAATGACAAGACCGCACATAAACAACTTAAAATCATATATATATCCTGACGCAGTTGACCAAGGAATAAATATTCTCGGATTTTCTACTGATTATAAAGCTTTGCAAATCTTTAGAGATAAGCTTTATTTAGATATTCCTCAAATATTTCAAGAAGTTGGTGCGGAGGACGACCCTTTAATTATTAACGGAATTAACTATAATTTGCTTTATGTAGGCACACCTCAATATGAGATTGAGCAAGACCATATTCTTATAGAAAAAAAGATGTCTGGAAATTCTTTTACAGAGGGGATGCCATTAAATATACAGGCAAGAGAGCAGTTTCAGGTAGATGTTGAAAGAACCCCTTCAGGAATACAGCCCACATCTTCAGACTCAGTTCTTACATACGGGTATAATAATGAACAAGAAATAACATTTAACGGACACCAAAACGGATATAATATAAGCGATGGAGCAACATCGTGGAATTTTCCTCTTCCAACCGAAGGAATTCCTATAAGCTATCGTGAAAACATAGTTGTGGGACATATAACAAGAAAATTAGATAATGGAACGAGCGGAGAAGATTCTGGCTCTATTTGGTGGGTAAACGAGTATCTTAATCACTCTAAACTTATGAATCAATATGACCCTAATGGATTTGGGGTAATAGAGATAGTTAGGCATCCTTCCGCAGATGAAGTAGCTGAAGTCTTAAACTTGCCAGATGGCTATTACGGTCACGGCGAGATGAAAGTAAAAATATACGTTTGGAGACAAACGAGCGGTACTGGAGCATATATAGGACGTGTTTATCCGTATTGGTGGTGGACACAGTTGCCTGACCTTGAAGATTTGCAAGGCGCTGATAGTTTGTACGATTTTTGGAACGGGATAGCGGGAGAATGGATAAGAGATTATTTTAAGGGAGAGCTAAAGTATGCGTGGTCTACTGATGTTGTTGTTCGACACCCCTCTATTCAAGCTCTTAACTTAGGGACTTTGGGTAATTGGCTTAATATAGAACAAGACTTTCAGCAATTTGAGATGGTTTATGGATATTCTTTTACAGATGGTCAAGATATTATAAAAATTAGGTTAGACGAAGACCTAACAGAGCAATTTGGCTCTGGGGCGGCATACCTTCCAAATTCAATATTAGGCGGTAAGGGTAGCTGGATAACAACTAATTCGTGTGGAGATGGGCTTCAATCAACTCCAAACCCCAGCACCTCAAATCAACGTCAATTTGCGTCAGAGATACCAGATTTAATAGGAGAGTGGGGAGCGCACGGTTCTCAAGGATACTATTATTGTTACGCAAATGGTTATCGTGTACCAACATTAAGAAAGTTTCTATATGGAAGAAGAATAACGGAAGACGAACATACGGAGACTGGGGGCGCTATTCCTTTAGGCACTTGGGTATATGGAATTTTTCCAATAATCGGAGCTTTTAATCCTAAACACTTTAATCAAAGTGATGAGGATTCTTCTGGAGGAATGTATGTTTATGATATGGTTGGAGATGGTTGCTTGGCTTACGGAAACCCTTATTTTTACGGAGCAAGAAACCTTGAAACAGGCGAATACTACGAAAGTGGCAGTTATAATTTTGGTACTATGAGAATAGATGAGCTTAATGTTATTGAGTTTGAGGCAACTCCTAATGTTGCTATAAACGCTGACCATCAATGGGCAATAGGAATCCATAATAACTTTGGATACGGATTTGGAAAATTAATTACAGATTGGTGGTGTCATACTCCTGGTTGGAATCAGTATGAGAGCGACCAACACCCTAACGGAGCAGCCCACAACATTAGACCTGTTATAAAAAGTATTGGAAATTTAGCGCAAACAGGCGGAAGTTATTGCCCTATTCAATATACTGACGGCTTGGCTACAGCAGTTAAGATGGATATTACATTTAATTCTGTGACTGGCTCAGATATAATACAAGGCTCAGTATACTCTATGTTTAAATGCAAAATAGATACCGAGTTTTCTTTGTTAGAGGTTGGAGATTCCTCTGATGACCCAGCTAAAAACGTAGATTTTTTAGTTGAAGCCGATTGTTTTAAAATTAGAAGCGGACAGGGAAAAGGACATAATGACATTATAAGAAAAGAAAAGGTTAATACGCTTCCATTAACAGATATCCAAATTCAAACTGTTACCGACCATAACGGAAATACTTGGGACGAAGCGGTTGCAACAAACCCATATCATTGGAATACTGGAAGAGAACCAGAAGGCGAGGAATTAGGAAGCGTTTGGGACGAATATTTAACCGACACTAATTTAAATCTATCTTCTTGGATTGATGATGAAGGAGTTCCTCAAACTGACCCAACTACAGTTATGAACGAATGTGATTCACACGAAGTTACCCCTGAAGATATACAAGCAGGTCGTGTAAATGCTTGGAGAGAAAATTTAAGTGCGGTAGACGGAGTTTCTTTAACTTTTAGGCTTGGATATAATTATGATATACATCACTTTCAAGACCCTGAGACTCAAAATTTTGACCTAAACTCGCAACTAAATGAAGACGCTCCTTTCCCTGACAATATAGTAAGGGGAAAATTTAAAGCTTGGCTAAGCAACATATCTTTAAAGCAAAGATATATTGTTGGAAATATAAGTCAGCTTGATTACTATGGAAATGTTTTAGGAAGAATTGATGATTCAGATGGTTACTATACAGGGTCTGACTTTCAGGACGCAGAGCCTAATATTGAATGGCTTTTAAGAAAGCCTTCTGATATTTTTATACATATATTAGATAAAGAGCTTGATAATACAAGACAGTATAACCAATCTTCTATAGACTCTTGTCGTTTGTCCGATTGGAAGTTTGATTTTTGTCAAGCAGAAGAGATTGATGGTAAAAATTTTATTGACGATTTTTCTAAAAGCACTTTTTTCATTCCAAAGTTTTCAAGCGATAATTATTTTTCTTATATAAATCTATTAACACGAAGCACATCTAAGGTTATTGATAAAAAAGATGTTATAAACTTTGAATATTCAAGAACTCCTAAAGATGACTTAATTTTAAAGTGTAGGGTTCGCTATAATTGGGATGAAGGCTTACAGACATATTTAAACGAAACAAATCCATTCGGACACGGAATAATGCCTGCTCAATATCAGCTATATGAAGAATCTTACAACATTAGAAATTCAAATGATTTTTATCTTGATTTTGAATCAAAATATATAAGAGATGATGAAACGGCTTTAAAGCTTAGAAACTTTATTTTAAATTGGAATAAAAATATTCATACTGTAATAGAATGTGAGCTTCCTGCAAACTATATGGTTTTAGAGTGTGGAGACTTTGTTAAATTTAATGATTTATTAGGGGGCTTAAAAGCTTTTGGAATAGATTACACAGACCCGTACGGTTATTTTGTTAACGAACAACACTATGATGGAAGCTTTATAGTAACCGAAACAAAAAAATCTTTAAAAACCGTAAAAATTACTTGCGTTGCAGCGCCGTCCTTAGTAAACCAACTATTAGTAGAATCGGAGTCAGGAAGTTTTGTAAATTTTGAACTAATGGAGGGAACGGGAGACGTTAATTTAGATGGCAATTTAAATGTTATGGATGTCGTAATTCTTGTTAGCTATATAGTTGGGAGTCATCAAGACCAGCTTAGCCCGCAAGAAGCACTTATTGCAGATGTGGATGAAGATGGCTTTGTTAATATTTTAGATTTAGTAGCAATAATTCAAGATATTGTAAATGGTTAAATATAGGGAAATTTATGATTAGAAAATCAATACATTCATTAAAAAGAAAATTTAAACACAGCCTAACATCTGCATCTTTACAATATAAAGATGGAGTGGTAACCTTAACAACAGACGCTCCTTTCCAAGCTGTTGAAATTCATTTTAGAGGAAACTTTCAAGGATTTTCTATGGCAGGTTCTAATTACTATATTGGCGTAGGAAGAGAAAAAATTGTTATAATCTCTTTTATAAAACATAATATTTTTGACAATAGAACGTTAAGTTTGTTTAAATTTTATGGAAATTTTTTTCCAACCTCTTGCAGGGTAGTTCAACATAAATATTCATCAGTTTATGCCGATATAGTTAGAGAAAACAACACGTTTAATAAGGATGCTAAATGGGAAGGAATACACTTAAATTGGGAAAATTTTACAGACCCAAGCATTAACTATATTGACAATAATAATGAAGAAATTAGAACTTTTAAAAAAGGGTCTTCAAATTATATGGAAAATGATATAGATACAAATTTATTTGAAGTTTATGATGAAAGTGGGCAAAGGTATTACGGAAATGCGAAGTCAGCAATAGTTAATAATAAAGTAAGATTTTATAAAAATGACGGCGGCAATATTGTAAATAGAAAAAATATTTTAAAAGGAAAAAATAAATGGCAAACAGAGAGGTAGGACTACCAAGATTTTATATAGACTTTTCAGCATTAGCAAGAGTTTTGGGGTTATGGGTAACTCAAAAGGAAGAATGGGAAGGCGGCTCATATGAATTTGATAGAAATAGTCACGTTATAGACAGAATGAATAGCTCGCAGTATGATTTGGGTAGCGAAAACCTTTCGAACGCTTATGAGGTTTGGCTTGGAGACTATAGCACTCCAAAAACTTTTTTATTTTCAGCTTCTGCTGGAGAAATTAAACCCCATCTTCATATGTCTTTTTGGAACGTGTATGGTGTCAATTATAATCTTGATTGGGCTAAATTAATGACAACAACCAACTGGTATGGTGTGCTAAATCATAGTTTTCACAACGCAGTTACCTCTGACTCAGATGTTAATAATGTTGTTGTCTCTGGATTTTTTAGCAACTCAAATAACAGTATAAGTCAGCACGGAGTTCCTACAGGAAGAAATGAAGATACAGTTTGTGACACGCAGCAGATGGAAGAATATAACGGGTTTAGCATAACAACATTTGACAACCCTATGTGTATGCCTATCAATGAGAGCAATTATCTATCACATAACGATATTAATAAATATGGAAGATTTTGCGTTAGGTTTACTCCTGATTTAGATGGCGTATTCCCAAACGATAGATATGAGATTAGTATAGGGGCGCTAATGTTTGGAAAATATTTTGATATGCCTCATTCTCCAGACTTACAGGTTAAAAAAAGTATTTCTTTTGATGGGGTTGATTCATCAAGGGGAGTTAGCGGTTCAGACTTTGTCCATATTAATAACACGGGATTACCAGCTTGGCAACACGGAGATGCTTGGAAAAATGTGTCGTACGATAATAAAGGAAGGGCTTTAAACTTAGGAACAGGCGGAAGAAGGTCTTGGAATATGAAATTTTCTTACGTAAGCCAAAGCAATATGTTTATAAACCACCATCAAGATAAATCTTTTGGATACCTGTCTAATGAATCAAGCTCTATGGAATTTACTGAGGGGTCAGACGGCGTTATAGAATCTATATTTCAACTAACTTTAGGCGGAGCTGTTCCTTTTGTGTTTTGCCCAGATTCAAATGCCTCTGCTTCTGAAAAAGAATTTGCTGTATGTAGGTTTGCTAAAGACTCTCTATCTATAACTCAAACAGCTAATAATGTATGGGATGTTCAAATGATATTGGAAGAAGTCTGGTAAATACAATGGTATTTATAAAACGACTTAAAGTAATACTTTAGGTCGCTTTGCGAGGGTCTTGAACAGCGAACCCTAATGTTGCTGAAAACCTTATAATTCTATCTAAAAGGTCGCTAAATTCATCTTTGGTTAAATTTTTTGTAGACTCTATTTCAAACTTAAGCTTAATAACTTCGTGCATCTCATCCTCGTTGTAGCCTAAGTGATTCCCAATCTGTCTAATGATATGTCTGTAATAGTTATTCTGCTCCACAGAACGCATTTTGGGAGCTTCTTTTATCTCAACCCATACTTCGCCCTTAACACCATTTAAAAACCTTCTATAAGAGCCTATATCGTGTAGCTTTAAAGTTCCTTTTTCAACCTTTCCTGTAAATTTCATTCGTTAAACTTAAAGTTATAAATTTCAGTTTTATGCAACTCTTCTTTTAACATATCGAACCCTGCACAATGGTCGTATGTTGGGAAGAAATATTTCCATTGACCGCCAGACATATTTATCCAATAGCAAAAAGCAAGACCTATCTTTCCCGAAGATTTCTCAAATTTTATAATTGCAGTTGATTCACTTAATGGAACAATTTCAGAAACTTTAAAAGTTTCGTTTGAATGATTAAACTCTCTGTCTGTTCTGCTAAAGTTTAAAGCAACTTGCTCTGACAACTCTTTTAGCTTTAAAGCTCTATTTTTCTGCATAATAACTCCTTATTAGTTTAAAAGCTTCTTTCCATAAATTAATTTTATACTTATCTTCAAATCTCGGTATTCCTAAGTTATGTCTTTCAGTATGATGCAATCGGCACAAAGGGACGGCTGAGTAGTGTTTGAGTGTGGGTTTCTTGCGATTACCCCCCATACCGATTGCTTCAAGGTGGTCAGGGTCAGGGTTTGGCGTAAAACATATCAGACAATAACATCCTCTAATATAGTCTAG
>CEUI01008975.1_pt1 | contig 13711 bp, 21 predicted proteins | sample 531411 | NCBI WGS metagenome assembly CEUI01 (sample SAMEA2622841, study PRJEB7988) | marine metagenome | isolation source: saline water (ENVO:00002010), including
TCCAATAATTTTTCATTGGTTGTATTAGTGATCTTTAATTTCTGCTCAAACCTCATGATCTTGTAAGCCTGATTCTCTGGATGTACTTTATCTTGATAATGTTTCATGTTTGAAACCTCCTGTTTAGATAAAGTCATTCTAATACTATATATATAAAACTTATATAATTAGTTTACTGTTAATAGTTACATATCCTAATTTGTAACAGTATTGCACAAATAGTTAAATACATAGGGAAAACAGGCTCTGACAAAGATAAGGTTTTATGTAGATCTATGAAAAACCTTAGAGGATGGGGACACAACTGGGGACACATCAAACACCATTATATAAATATTCACTAACATAAAAACGGAAGAAGTTTATATAATCAAAAATTTATTTATTATCAAAAATGTGCGAAATATTATTAAAATATTTGTTGGAATATAATCTTTACTTAAATTAATTATGTTTAACATCTAGAAACCACTATGGCTTTATAAGCAGTCTATAGAGTATTCAAAGACAATTTGTTTATTACCATTTGTATGTTGGGATTTACCATTTGGAGACAATTTGGGGACAATGCTATGAAATTTAAGCATTTATAGCGTTATCCAGAAATTCATTAATTTTGTAGATCCAAGGCATTTGGTCATTGATTGTCATGTGTGTATATAAAGCGGTTACATCACTTCCGATGGAATGACCTATCATTTGTTTTTTTATTAACTCAGGCATACCGATTTGTGACATGGCCGTAATGCTGGTATGTCGTAATCTATGTAATGATATATTAGGCATCATAATAGATTTGCCACTCGATGCGGTTACCTCTTGAACCAATCCTAATTTATTGCAAGAAGTATTTATCATTTTGCTTATTGATATAGGGTTATAACAATCACCCCAAGACCTTTTAGCAGCAATTAAATCTTTATATTTATCATTTCCAGTCGCCTGTTGTTTCGCTTTATATTCCAATAACAATTGTTTTGTTAAAGGACCAAAAGCAATTTTTCTTTTTGATGATTTAGTTTTGCCGATGTCTCTTAATTGTAATTCTTTGATATGGTCGTCTTTTAAATATACTAAAGTATGAGTTGAATCAATGACCCCACAGACTCCAGTCTTATTCATTTTTGGCAGGTCGAAAAATTCAATATCACTCCATCGTAATCCCATGATCTCCTCACGACGCATTGCAGTATATAAAGCTAGATGCAAAACCAAACCAAGATATGTTCCTTTGTAATGTTTAGATATTTGCTTATAGTCTTGATAATTAACAGGTTGCCGTCTGACAGTTGGTTGGCTGGAAGATCTCACTAATTTGTTTAATCGTCTAATGATGTCGAGCAGTTTATCTGGATTAGACCATCTCCAATCAAGCATATGGTCTAGGCACATTTTGGCAATGATGAAATATGCTTTAACTGTTCTTGGTGCTAATTGTTGTTTCCTCAAATGTTTTAGGAATAATTCAAAATCATAAATTGTTAAACCTTTGACTTTGATATTGCCAAAAAATGGCCGCAGAACTTTATTTAAATGTCTACGATAAACTGCTTTTGTTATATCTGAAAGACGATTTTCGAAAGTATCATTAATATATTCACTTTCAAATCGGTCAAAAACATCATTCATTGTTCTTCTGGAATCATCACTATAATCAATTCCATTTTTCAAGTCCTGTTCTTTTTTAAAAGCCAAAACCCTGACTTCTCTTAATGTTCCAATGAATGTATATTTGCGTTTGTCTCTCGTTCCATCGGCTCTAAAACCATTTGAAATGGTTACTTGCCAATGTGGGCATTTACCTGTTGGACAGGTTTTATGTTTTAGGTTTATTGGTTTGGATGGCATTGTATGTTCCTGTTTAGTTGGTTTCCAGTAGTCCAGGTTATTGCCGATCGGCAATTATCCGATCTACAGCTTTCTGTGTCCAATATCCCTTTGCCGTTTTATTCATTGATTTGCGTAATAATATAATATCCTCAGATATTACATAAAGCACACCTTTAGGCAATTTTGCATCAGTATGCAATTTGATTCCATGTTGGATTATTAACTTATCTAGAGCGGTCATAACTGCACCTCACAACAACAAATACACCACTCGATGCAGTTATATTAGTTATTCCAAAAACTAATAACTCCCATATGTATAATGCGATGTAATGTAATTTACTGCTTGATGGGTGCATTCCATTTCGGAATGGCTGCCCATTTAAAATACCATTTAATTGTTCCACTTTGCTCCTCCTTGAGCCGTTAAAATATTAAAACTGTTAAGTCCGATATCTCAACATGGTGGAGCAACCCAACTGTAATTTGATGATCTGGCAAATAATCTTATTCTTGCAAGTATTTCTAATATATTGAAATAATCATAAGTTACAGGCGATAAGTCTCTATTTTGAATAGTAATATCAGTAGTGGTTCTCAGGTTTGCTTTGATAGTTAACTGGTCGCCAATAAAAAACCAAGCATATTGTATTGATAAATTTCCACAGGATAATGTATCTGTGTATGGTGTCGATAATAATTTGGTGCATCTTTTTAATAGGAAATAGATTTTATTGTAATAGTGTTGGAATCTCATTTGTTACGCTTCCTGATGTTTTCAGAATTACGAGCCATTTCAACTGCGGTCCTAATCATATTCTGTTCTGTTGGCGATAGTTTTTTCCATTTTGAAAGCATGGCTACAATTGTTGGTTCTCCCTGTAATTCAGTAACCATGTCATTATCTACTCGCTGGGGATCTTCAGAATTTCCAACAAGGTAATCGACGCTGACATTATAGAGTTTCGCCAGCTCTATCAATTTTTGTGCATTAGGTCGTGTCCTACCATTTTCCCAGTAATAAACAGTATGTTGGTCCACGGCCACAAATGTAGCTACTTCTTTTCTGATTAGATCATTTAATAATCGGCATCTTTTTAGTCTTTTTCCCAATTCGGGAAACTTGATTGGCGGCATGGGCATTATCTTCTCCCAGATAAATAATGTCAAAATTTGACTAAAAGTTTAACATATAATAATGTAAACGCAATATATAAATAATATATAATGAACTATAAGCAATTAGTTACATATTATTACAAGGAGGTTTAATGGTAATTGGTACTATTTCAGAAGGTATAGACAGGAACAAATTATTCGAGGGATTCATTCGTTTAGTCCAAGAGGAAATCGATGGACAGGTGGTTGATAAAGTCGAAACAAATATTCCTTTGTATCTGACTGTTGAACAGGTGGCAATGTCACTAGATGTTAGTGAACAGCATATCTGGAAATTGATTAAAGCTGGTGAATTGGAAAGTTTCCGATTAGGTAATGGATCTAAACTCGTGAGGGTTAAACAAGAATCATTAGAGAAATTCGCTAATGAACAGATTATTGCCGAAAAGACTAACCGAGCCAATGATGCCAAAAGGAGGAATGCCTATGGGTAATAAAAGTGAAAAGATCGGAAATTGGTTAAAGTTCCGACCTTCTCATTTGAACTTATGGAAACCAAACAACTAAACAGGAAGTTGGCAAGTTCACAATCAGATTAGCACATTTAATCAATAAAGTGAATAAGCCGATCTCCATAAACAGGAGTATTAATTATGGCTATGAGCCAGACAATCGAACAAGCAATAGAGCAGTTTACATATGAAACAGATGCAAATGGCATCAAATGGTTTAGGGAACACAACATCACTGTAACCAAACAGGAATGGAATGAAGGTAGGGCAAAAATTTATTTTTATCATAATGATTTAGGTAAATATGAAGTCGGATGTTTTTTGAATGATGCACAATCATCGAAATTACGAGAAGTAAGTAGTGCGAATCAAAACTACAGAATCGTTTTAGTGATGGGCAAACAACGTAATAACAATGATGGTGAGAGATTATTCAATTATTTTTGGAATGTTAAATCCTTCCAAGGTGTTATTAATGATGTACAAAAAGAAATGACACCCAATGGCGGTTTTATAGACCTAGATAATATCGGAATCAAGCCGACAGATGATGATGAGCTGGAAACAGCTAATGAGGTGTTTGACAGATTACAGAGTAATGAAAGTTCCGATCAGCAAATAAAACCATCAAATGGTGTTCATAAAACCACCGCCCATGATGACCGACAAAAAGAAATAAATCTGGCGATGTGTTTTAAATCCGCAGTTGATATTTACTTAGGCAAAAACCTTGATGGTGGAATACCTATGATTGAAAAAACTGCCGAGGAATTATTTCAATCTCTCCAGAATAGGAGGAAATTACATGGACTTACTTAAAGCAGAAGCATTTGTAACAAGCAAAACTAAAATCGGTGGCGGTGATGAGATGGAAGAGATTTTCTTACTAGCGAAGTATGAATGCACAGATTGTCCAGAAAAATTAGAGGATCAAGAGGAGCATCCAATATGTTTTATCTGTGAAGGTAAAGGTACATATGAGGGCATTGTTTCTGGAGATCATGTTGTCGAATTACTGAACAACATAATTATGAGGGCAAGATAATCAATGTCATCACAAGCCATGATATGGGGAGATAAACAAGTAATGCACATTTCCAAGTGGGCAACGAAATGTTTATTTGAAAGGTTGTGCAGATGGGCTGATGAAAATGATGAGGTGTCCTTTAGTATCAAGTGGCTTTCTTCTGAATTATATGACTGTCCTGAAAGTACTATCAAATCCGCAAAAAAACAACTTGAGGAATTGGGTTTGATGACTAAATCCAGACGAGGAAATCAGTATCAGGGCAGTCTGTATAAATTAAATCTTTTTGTAGATCTAAATGAAAAGCAAGTCCAAAAAACAGACTTACAAAATGATAAGGAAGTCCAAAAAACAACCTCTGCACCAGAAGTGCAAGTCCAGAAAACAACCCATGCAAGTGATGTGCAAGTCCAAAATACTGTAGGTGTAAGTCCAATTTACTGTGGGAGTAAGTCCAAAAAACTGCCCTCTAATAATATCTTAATAACTTCTTTAACAAATAAAGAAATAGATGAATATCCTGATTGGGTAAAGATATTAATGAGTTTGGATTTTACAGATGAAAAACATCTGACACCTAAATGGATCCAATTAATGGAAAAAATCCATACCCCTGACCATCTGGAATTAGAAGCCTACGATTTCATTAAATGGGTTACCCTGCCGAAATATCAAGGCAAATATTCCGATGTCACAAGAGTGTTCCGAAACCATCTGAAGGATAAAAAGCCCAAGGTTAAAACCAATGGGGACTTTAATCCAAGTGGTGGTGGGAATATGAATGAGATTTTAAAGATGAGTAAAACCTATAACAAGGAGATAAAGGTATGAAAAAAACAAAGTTAACTGAACAAGAAAAGGAACAAGCGTACAAATTTATATTTGCTCAAGTCCAGAAGAAAGGATGGAATGAATTTAAAGCAAAGGATTTACAGGAACTATTTCAAACAAATGGAATTAGTAAGTCTTTACGTCAATGCCAAAGAATAATTCAAAATGCAAGGGATTATGAGGAACAGATGAAAGTAAATGCCTATTTGCTCCGATATCCTCGACGTGGAGAAGCGACAAATGAAGTGATTCTACAAGAATTGAAGTGGATGAATCTGAAAATCGAAACCATCCTCGCCAAATTAACTGGATTAAATGTAATTGATACAAATGGTTATTTTGTTCCAGAGGAGGTTATCAATGAAGCAACTTCATAATGCTTTGCATAAGGTATTACAAAGACCATTACCTAATGATGCCCAATGCAATAACTGTAAATTCTTTGATACAAGTGACCCAAGGGTAAGAGAGATTTTGAGGGAACATAATCCGCATACATTTTCACAGATTTTGTATCAGGCAAATTGTAGATGTGAGGATCAATTCCATGCGAAAAAAGAGGAACAGAGAATCATGTGGTCGGATTCCCAATTGCCTAACAGACATGGAGATGCTATCGCAAGGACATTTAGTAATTTTCATTTAATTGATGGAACGAAAAAAGCCTATGATAGCACCTATCAGTTTGGTATGCGTAAAGGGCCTAAAATCCTAACATTGGTTGGCACATATGCATCTGGTAAATCCCATTTGCTGGAAGCTGTAGCAAGAGAATGGTTGCATGATGGACATTCAGTTAAATATGAATATGTACCATCCATGTTGAATGAACTCCGATCGGCAAGTCAAAAGCCAGAATCAACAGACAGTAGTTTATGGGATTTAATGCAAGAAAAGTTCAAAGCCAAATTATTGATTCTTGATGATTTAGGACAGGAAACACCAACTGATTGGACAAGGAAGATATTAACAGAAATAGTCGATGAAAGGATAAGAACCAATGGTTGGTTATTAACTGCTACCAATTACACCAATCAACAATTAAAGGAAAGGATTGACGAGAGATTCGTTAGTAGGTTATTTGACCGATCGGAAGCAATCGTCATGACCTGTAAAAGCTATGAAAAAGTGGCGTAGGACTGTTAAAGGATACGAATTAAAACTAGGACCAGAGGCAAAATTTATGTTGGAGGTTAAACAAGAAGCCCAGATGAATGGATGGATGTATTTCCATCCTTATGATAGTCGGAAATCAGTTCCAGGTTATCCAGATTGCACGATGGTCAGAAATGGAAGGTTGATATTTGCGGAATTAAAAGCACATGAGGGATCTAAAGGTAAACCAACAATATTCCAACAGCAATGGTTAGAGGAATTAGCAACAGTTAGGACAGTCGAGGTTTATTTATGGAACCCAAATGATATGGAAACAATTAAACAGGTGTTGAGGTAAAAATGAAACAACAAAGAATAGAACTATTGGTAAGTAAGATTATGGAGAATTTAATGGATGAACCATATTTAGGATTAGCAAGGGATGCAATGGAAAAATATTTTGCTGAATATCCAGAAGATATTCCAAATTGGGAGGATGATCTAAAGGATTATCAACTGCAATATTTTAATGGTGGCTATCAAAATACTGATGGCAAGTTGACTGAGGATATCAGGGCAGCGATTGACAAATTGGTAGAAGAAAAAAAGGCTAACAATCATGAAGATAGAAAGCTGATTTCAATCCCTAAATTAGCCAAGAGGTGGGATGTGTCTAGGCATCATATATGGAATGAGGTGCAGCGTGGGAATATACCGGCAATCCAGTCGGGTAAGCGTTGGTTTATTGGTATGACATTTGTGCTTGCTTGGGAAGAGATGCACGACCAGTTGGCTAAAGACAAATTATTACTGACATTCAATACCGGAGGCAAGAGATGAAATTCAGACATACAAAAATAAATCCATGCCCCTGCTGTGGTGGATACACCGAGATGAAAAGAGGTATCGGTCAACATCATGACTAATCTAAATAAAAGGTTATTAAAGTACGACTGGAAAAATAACAGAAAATTGGTTCAATATGTAATTGATTTAATAACGGAAGTCAATCAATTATCAATGCCATATTGTGAATGTACTAATGGTAAATGTGAATGTGAATGTGCTGCTTGTTACAAAAATGGTCATTATCGGTTTTGTTCCGAGAAAGGATGTCCAAATCAAAGGTTAGGACAAGGATTTGTATTTGGAGATTATTATTATTGTGATAATCATAAGCCAGAAGGATTTGATGAGGAATACCATGAGGATTCAGATGATGTGTATTGGACTGTCTGGAATGAGGATGACCTTATTCATTTGAATGACAACCTACGATTCCAACGCTGTGGGAATACCTGTGTCTGCCACATAATAGAGATCCATAACACACCAGCATTGATTGAGTTATTTTCAATTCCAAAGCCAATGAATTTCCCATTATTGAATCTTTATGAATATATAGAGAAAAAATGGCCTGACGAACAGAGTGGAGGTTCATTAAGTAGCTAAATAACCCTAAATACCCTAAATAAGCTATAAGCATTGTTGTGGTCTAACGGATGTGCCCTAACCGAAAAGGAGTGCATCGTGATAACACAAACAAGTTGGGAGAAAGGTTTATTTTCATCTGTTAAAGATGATTGGGAAACCCCACAACATTTATTTGATGAATTAAATCAAGAGTTCGGTTTTGAATTGGATGTATGTGCGGATGAAAGTAATGCTAAATGTAAAAGATATTTTACAGTTGAGGATGACGGATTAAATATGAAATGGGAAGGTGTTTGTTGGATGAATCCTCCATATGGAAGGGTAATAGGAAAGTGGATCAAAAAAGCATATGAATCTGCTTTAAATGGAGCAGTAGTGATTTGTTTAGTGCCAAGTAGAACTGACACAAAATGGTGGCATGATTATTGTATGAAAGGCGAAGTTAGGTTTATTAAAGGAAGATTAAAATTCGGAAGGTCTACCAATAGTGCCCCATTTCCGAGTGCGGTGGTGATCTTCAAATAATATGTGATTTTTTCAATCTAAATACAGGGGTATGTGATGCCTAAAAAAAATTATCCATATAGACAAGGGCATTTAAGTACATATGGAGCCACAAGGATAAAACATTTTAATATGACAAGACCTTATCTGAATCAAAGAAAAGCGAAGATCGGCGATAAAGTAATAATCCAATCTACCAAGGTTAACAGAAGCACATGGGTCAATAATCATTGGCAACATAATGGAATTGTTAATGGTATAAAAAATATGGCACCACAGGGAGGATTATCTATTAAATGTCATTATTTATTAGAGTGTATGGATTGTGACCCATTAGAGGAAAAATGGGTTGTTGCCAGTCAATTCAGTAAACAGAACACATAGTAATAGAACAAGGAGCTGTTATGAAAATTAGAGATCGGATAAAAGAATTACGCAGAGTTAACGCATCTGAATTGATGCCCAATCCTAAGAACTGGAGAACACACCCAGTTGGACAACAGGATGCTTTGAAATCGGTATTATCACAAATTGGATATGCAGATGCGGTAATAGCAAGAGAAACAAAGGATGGCTTGATGTTGATTGATGGGCATTTAAGAGCGGAAACAACCCCTGATGCAACTATTCCTGTATTGGTACTTGATATCAATGAGGAGGAAGCCGATCTACTGCTAGCAACTTTAGATCCATTGGCAGGGATGGCAGAACCCAACACAGAACTATTAAAACAATTATTGGAAGGGATTGATGATAGTGATGGCCATATTAGTGCTTTGATCCAAGGTGTTAAAGATATGAATCAGATTATTGATTACAACCCAGAACCACCCACAGATTGGAATGATTATGATGATGAAACAATAAAGACAGATAAGAAATGTCCTAAATGTGGATATGAATGGAACGAATGGAATGACCCAAATGGCTAAACGCAAAACAATAAATATCAGAAGTGGAATCACGATTGAAATTAGTAGGAAGGTCAGAAGTTATTTAATTGATTTCATAAAATCTTTACCAACAGACAGAATACTAGTGTCAACATCTGGGGGAATAGATTCATCTGTTTTAGTTGTAGCTGGTTTAGAAGCTGGTGTTAAGGTGGATATTTCATCATTCACTTTAGACGACAGAAGATCTCGTGATTTTAAAAGTGCTCGTAAACTGGCTAATTATTTTGGCTTGGAATTTAAACCGATATATCTGCCGACAAATCCAGATGTTATATGCAACCAAGTAATGAGTTATATGAGAGATTACAAGGTGCGTAGAAAAACCGATGTTGAGTGTGTTTATCCCATATCAATACAAATGTCTCAATTACCAAAGGGGACTCATTATGTTGGTGGGTTCTGGGCAGATGGTCATTTTTGTGTTTCCAAGAAAGGCATGATCCATTTTAAACATACAAAGGAATTATACCAGCAAAATAGATATGAATACTTTTTTGTTACCCCACGACATCAGAGAGTAGTGTTTAAAAATATGGCTGATGCTCATGGACTGTATTATTACGAACCATATTGGGGAAAGCAGATTTTCAATATGATGAGTGATATCAATTGGGATCAGGCAAATAAACCTAGACAAAAAGAAATATTGAGATATGCATTTCCTGAATTAGATCCTTTACAAATAAAAACCCATACCAATTTGCAATTGGGCGATTCTGGAATAGCTGAAACGGTAGGTAATGCTATGAAGAATAAATTTACACCTAAAGCTAAATCGGCTGTATCTGCTTATAATTTTGTCGTCAAACAAGGATTGCTAAATGACTCTGCAAATAAATAAACCAGCTTATAAAGTACCAACAATGGCTGAAATTAAAAAGATTAAGCCGAATGGTTATAAAGTCGTTAGTACATTTTCTGGTGCTGGCGGTACTTGTCTTGGTTACAAAATGGCAGGCTATGATGTTGTATGGGCATCTGAATTTGTACCAAAAGCGAGAGAAGTATATGAAATGAATCATGATACATATGTTGATGGGAATGATATTAGAACTGTATCTGGTGAAGATATTTTAAGACGAATCAATATGAAGATCGGTGAGTTGGATATATTGGAAGGATCTCCTCCATGTGCAAGTTTTTCAACTTCTGGAAAAAGACATAAGCATTGGGGTCAGGTAAAAAGCTATTCAGATAAAAAACAAAGGACAGATGATTTATTTGATGAATATATAAGATTAATAAATCAGATAAAACCAAAGGTGTTTGTAGCTGAAAATGTAATGGGATTAGTTAAAGGAAAAGCAAAAGGATATTTTAAGGACATAATGAAAGGTATGAAAGCATCTGGCTATCAGGTACAGGCAAAAGGATTAGATGCGTCTTGGTTGGGAGTTCCACAGGCAAGACAAAGAGTGTTTTTCATGGGTGTCCGAAATGATTTAAATATACAGCCGACATATCCGCGGCCACTACCATATCAAATGGTGTTAAAGGATATATTACCCAACATTAAAAACAATGAAGGGATTAAGGATGCTATTAGATATTTCGCACCAGCGTATGTCAGAGAATATCACAAAATCAAACAGGGTAAGAAGTCTGATAAATATATTACATTTAGAAGATCTCATTTTGATAAGCCTTGTTTAACAGTAATGGCAACACATAGTTCAGGACCAGCACATCCAATAGAACCACGACATTTTACAATCAATGAATTAAAGCAGATTTGTTCGTTTCCAGAGGACTTCAAATTAATAGGTCGGTGGTCGCAACAGTTTGAACGATTAGGTCGTTCTGTTCCACCATTTATGGCAAAGGCAATAGCTGAAACAATTCAAAAGGAGGTACTTGATAAATGTCCAAGATAAAGGATAAAGGTTATGCCCCAGAGAGGTGGGCATTTGATGAGAAGGTTACTGATGTCTTTGAGGATATGCTTGATAGATCTATACCACAGCATAGGGTGATGAGAGAAACTGTGACAGCTCTTGTTTCAAATTATATACAACCTAGATTTGATACAGGAGCAATATATGACATCGGATGTTCCAGAGGTGAAATGATCTCATTATTAAATGATAAAATCTCCGATCGGAACTTTTCATATAAGGGATTTGAAATAAGCGAACCTATGTATGATGCCGCAGAAAAACGATTTAACAATACTAATAATGTCAGTATTCACAAAAACGATTTAAAACAAGGATTGCCAGCTTATCCAGAAAGTGTAGTTGCGATTACATCTGTTCTGACATTGATGTTTGTGCCAATGGAATATAGACAGAATTTATTAAGTGAGATCTATAACCAATTGGAAGATGAAGGCATATTTGTTTTAGTTGAAAAAGTATTAGGAGCTGAAAATGAACTAAATCAGGTGATGTCTGATTCCTATTATGAAATGAAAAGAAATAATGGTTATACAGAAGAAGATATAACACGCAAGAAATTATCATTGGAAGGAGTATTGGTACCTGTTACAACAAGTACAAATATTGAAATGCTACAGAACGCTGGTTTTCAGAAGATTGATTGTTTCTGGAGATGGATGAATTTTAGTGGATTTGTAGCGATTAAATACGAATAACCAAAACGATAGAGGGTGGTTTGTTTAGGGGAACTGTATATTACTATTCATTAAAAAAACGACAGCCATCTATCGGAGGGAAAATAGAGGTGTTTAATGGCAACTAGGAAAAATGGAACTGCAATTGAGGTCAAAAGATATAAGTATCTTGACTGGAAAATTGCAGGGTTGACATATAGAGAGATCGCAAAACAATTTAATACCACACCATCAACTGTTCACAGTCATGTTCAAAAAGCATTAAAGGAATTGGCAGATGAACATTCAGAAGAAGCCGATCAGCTTAGAAACATACAGAATGCCAGATACAATACTTTATTAGCTAGGCATTGGGGTCAAGCATTACAGGGAGACAGAGATGCATTGGATTCAGTTTTAAAGATCATGGGCAATATAAACAAGATAAACGGACTTGAACAAAGAGGACTGGAAATAGATCAAAGGATTACCAATTTTACTTTTAAAATAGATAGGACAAATATTGATGACAACTCCGACATATCAAGTAACATACACACCGCCTTACCTATATCAGAAACAGAAGGACGCAATATTCACGAATCATAGGTATGCGATAGTTGAAGGTGCTACCAAGTCTGGAAAGACAGTGGCCTGTTTATCTTGGTTATTAGAACAGGCGATTGTTGGAGATCTAGGAAATAATTTTTGGTGGATTGCTCCTGTTTATCCCCAAGCGAAAATAGCATTCCGTAGATTAAAGAGGGCGATTACCCAGAGAATGTATACGGCTAATGAATCAGAACTAACTATCACATTAAATAACGGAGCTGTTATCGGTTTTAAATCAGCAGAGAAACCTGACAACCTTTATGGTGAGGATGTTTATGCGGCAGTCCTAGATGAGGCTACCAGAATGAGAGAGGAAAGCTGGCATGCTATTAGATCCACACTTACGGCGACCCAAGGTAAAGTTAGAATAATCGGTAACGTAAAAGGTAGAAGGAATTGGGCATATAGATTATCAAGGCAAGCTGAAGGCAGTAATGATAATTGGCACTACGCTAAACTTACAGCGTGGGACGCGGTTGAAGCTGGAATCGTAGCGAGATCGGAAATAGAAGATGCACAAAGGATTTTACCTGACCATATATTCAAGGAACTTTATTTAGCTGAACCTTCAGATGACGGAGGTAATCCATTTGGCATATCAGCAATTGAATCCTGTAAACGAAAATTATCAAATGCAAAGCCTGTGTACTGGGGAATTGATTTAGCAAAGTCTCATGACTACACCGTAATTGTAGGATTGGACACTTTTGGTTCTGTCTGTTATTTCGATAGGTTTCAGAGATCATGGGAAGTAACAGAATTGGAGATCGTAAAAGCCATGAATGGAGAAACCTGTTATGTGGACAGCACAGGAGTTGGAGATCCAATAGTTGAAAGATTACAAAAACGAATTTCTAATTTTCATGGCTATAAATTCACATCCAATAGCAAACAAAGGCTGATGGAAGGATTACAACTAGCAATCCATAACAGGGAGATCGGATTTCCAGAAGGTTTAATCATGAGTGAATTAATGAGTTTTGAATATGAATGGTCAAGGTTAGGTGCGACATATTCAGCACCACAGGGAATGCATGATGACTGTGTTATGGCATTGGCATTAGCTGTTTATGCAAGAGGGGAGGCTCCTGGACTAGGTGTATGGTAATTAAAATTAAAAAACCACTAAGGTGTAATAAGTGTAATGCCTTACTTGCTGAAAAAGCTCCAGAAGGCACAAGGATTAAATGCAGGCGGTGTAAAGAGATAAATGAGGTCAAGTAATAGATGTCCTAAATGT
>CEUI01145599.1_pt1 | contig 13708 bp, 11 predicted proteins | sample 531411 | NCBI WGS metagenome assembly CEUI01 (sample SAMEA2622841, study PRJEB7988) | marine metagenome | isolation source: saline water (ENVO:00002010), including
CCCAACAGCATGCTCAGTTAGTTCAAATGTGTAATGTAAAACATTCTTCCCTGTTAACATGGCATTAGCACCCATGGCAACCAACCAGTGGCTCTTACCTACACCGGTATTTGCGGTAATAACACCAATTTCGCCACGTCCTAAACCCCCTCCAAGGATGTCTGAGGCATCTAGACGATCAATTCCTGTAGGACATACATGTCTATTAATTTTAATAAATCTTGCATCTAAATCTTCAAAAAAATCATGACCGACGGTGCTCGGAATTCCAGCAGCACAAGCAGTTTTCATTCTCTCTACGACAGTCTCATATTTGCCTTCATTAATATCATCTACAGATTGTACTAGGGCTTCCTTCAAGGCCTGCCTTTTACAGAAATCAAGGGCCTTATCTTTTACATATTTTATGTCCCCCATATCTGGGTTGTGGCGAATCCTATGTAGGAACTCAACTATCTGATCTCTTAAAATAATATCAGATCCGTTTGATAAATCATCCTTAATAATCGATATTAGCAATGATAACGTCGGAAATGCCTTATATTTTCCAAAATAAACGAAATATTTCTCTGTTAAATATGCAAGGTATTTTACTTCAAAAAAATCAGGACTCATTACCTCAACCATTTGTGCAGCCCACTTATGATCTGTTAATAATCCTTGAAAAATCTTTTCCTGAAACGTTTTGCCATATTGGCCAAAATGTGGTGTACCCTGCTCACTTAGTTTTACTGCGGTCTGCATTAATAATCCTCTACGTTCTAGAAACGAAGTTTAATGACATAAAAAAAGAGTCTGCGTCAAATTTTGATAAGCCCTCGCGGACTAAAATCCTCATTAAGCCAATTTTATTACGTGAAGGTTGAAAAGTATCGATATTATAATCAATTTTTGAAATCTGTGTCGCCGCTAAATTTGAAACATCAAGATACATTAATTTCCAATTTCTTCTAACAATATCAGATGCAGCTATAGCATTATGATACAATTTAATTTTACTGGTCGGAGCTCTTTGCACGCACAATTTAAGTATGTCATCTACAGATATAAAACTATCCATTGTTATCTCTGGAACTCTCTTTGCGAGTGTTTTAAACCCAGCGCCTTGTACACCTTCAATATTATCTGACTTGTCTCCACAAAAACATCTTGCAACACAAAAATTGTGCACGGGTATACCATACTTTTGTAATACAGCTTCAGGTGTTACAAACGCGCGTTGGCCCGGGGACCATTGGCGGATATTCGGAGATAATAATTGGTAAAAATCCTTATCTGACGAAACTATTACACAGCCATCACTATAGCGGTACTTCGCAAGATAGCCTATAACATCATCTGCTTCACAGTCTGATATATAGATCTGGGATACAGGCGTGCATCTTAGCATCTCTATTATTAATGCTATTTGATAATCCCTATTATTAGTAGAATCAGGTAGATCCTTACCATAAAAACGATTTAGCTTTTGTGGTTTTCTATTGGCCTTATACCCTGAATATATTGTCCTTCGACGAGTGGATCCGCCACCTTCCCATACAACAACAATCTCTTTAGGATTAACTTTATCTGCTAATAACCTAATTGCTTTTAAAAACCCGACAGCACCGCCAACATGTTGGCCCTGTGCATTCATTGTAGGGTTTGCAGCAAAATGACGCATAAACAAATTTAGTGCATCAATGATTAATACCGGTGAATCTTTTGTTAGGTCCACCTATGCCTCCGGGTCTAAAATATCTTCATTCAACTCCATTGCGATTGAACGAACTTCTTCATAAGACTCGGCATCAATATCAATATTCTCTGCAGTTACTGATTCTCGAACTAATGCTTTCTCAAGTAATTGATCAATATATACACCATACTCTGGGTCTTTCATTAATTCTTCAAAGTCATTCTTATAGAACTTCTTTTCTAAAACAGTTTTCTTTGTTTTTTCATCGATAACCGTCAATGTTTTCCACGCTGATGTTCCTGCGATGGTGACAGTCTTACCATCGATTGTCTCAGAACCATGTTTTCTTAATACATCAAATACCTGTTCATGCTCTTTAATCCCAAGACCAAAGTGAATTTCAAAATTGCATGATCTAAAGGGTGCTGAAACTTTATTTTTAATCGTTTTTGCCGAAACATGAATGCCAATAACTTCCTTATTCTTATTCTCAATTCTTTGGCCGGCTCCGAGCTTAATTCTTACTGATGAATGAAATGGAATTGCTTTCCCACCAGGTGTTGTTGTGGGGTCTCCATACATCACACCAATCTTTGTCCTAATTTGATTTAGGATAAGAAATAGCACGTTTTGATTTGCGATAACACCCGTGATCTTTCTCATTCCCTTTGAGATTGCACGGGCCTGTAGCCCGATCGATTCTTTATCATAGTCGCCAATAAGTTCAGCCTTGGGTGAACTAGCTGCAACGGAATCCCAGACAATTGTAATTGGGACATCTTTATCCATTGCCTTCGCCTTCATGATGGTTGACTCCGCAATTGAAAGTACTTCTTCTGTACAATGTGTGTCGACATAAACAAACCGTTTACTAATATCTACACCGAGAAGCCTAAGATTCTCAACAGATGTAGCATTCTCGGTGTCAATATAGACAACAATTCCCCCCATCTGTTGCGTTGATCTTGCAACCTGAATCGCTAAGTGCGACTTTCCAATTCCAGGAGGCCCGAAAACCTCAACGATTCTTCCTTCTGGAAGACCACCGTTTGATCTATTCGCAACAATATAATCAAGCTGCTTACACCCGGTTGAGACCCAACGTTTAACATGTGTTGGGGATTCATCATAAGCAAGGTTATATGCAACCTTATTTCCTGCCTCCTTATTAAGAGACTTAATCAAGTCGCTGGTAAAATCTTCCGTCTTATTTTTTGCCATATTATGCTCCGAATGTTAATCAACTATACACACAACTGCAGCCCTTGTTCAACCTAAAAAAAAGGGGGAGGAACAAAGTTCCTCCCCCCTAGCCTAATCTGCAGAGGGGATCTTAGAGATCCTCTAGATCGGCGAATGCCTCATCCAAACTGCGAAATTGATTATTAGACTTAGTTGATGTTGTGGTCTCATCAGTGTCATCAGTTTCAGTGAAGGCAACGGTTGGGCCGCGGGTGGTTCCAACATTATCAGAGCTGTTATCATCTGTATCACCAGACAACCAATCATTTACAATCTTTTCAAGCTCATCATATGACTTAAGTGTGTACATATCGTCAATGTTAGGAATTGCGTTAGTCCATTCCGTAGTTTGCTCAGGATCAGAAGAAAGAGGTGTTGCCTTTCCTCGAGGACGAACCGTTGTGGTTGCCCACATTCGACCAGGTGGCTTATTACAAACAACCTTTACGTCACGGCCGTCATTCGGATCTGTGATATCACCATAGTCTTCATCAAGCATAATGTTTAGAAGTGATTGATAAACTGTTTTACCAAAAGACCAGAGGCGTACACCCTTATCTTCTTCACCCCGTACAACTACAGGGGCAAAACAGCGCATCTTAGGATAAAGCTTCTTTGCCAATTCGTAAGAATCCTTTGAAGCATCATCTCGAAGCTTATTAATAAGTTCCTGAATGGGATCTGGCTTGCCAAACTGCTTTGGTGCCAAAAGTCCAGGATTGTTTCCAATATTATAATAGAACCAAAGTTCCTTAAATGGTTGTCCGTCATTACCTGGAAATGAAAGTAAACGAACGGTGGCTTCTTCACCCTCCTGGGGGCGCCACATTGTATTACGCCGAGAACTAGTCCCGGAAAGCTGATTTAGCTTATTCCGAATTGCATCAAAATCAATTGCCATTTTTTTAACTCCTTAATGTTTAATTTGCAACTTTTCTATGGCCACCACGACCATGTTAGTACTGTACTAATTTATTGTTAATTGTATAAACGTATCTTTATTATTTTGGCCACTTATCAATTGGGCACTTTTTTCGTGGCGCATAAACCATTGCAGGAAATGCACAACCACACTTTCCGCAACGATATCTTGAAATCTTTTTACCCATAACTGTAACCGGTTGGCTTCGAAGAAATGGGCATGCCTTACAAATCTCTGCGCGCTTAATCGACATCTCTTCAATTTCCGGAGGTAAACCCTTGGGTTTTTTACTTTTTATAAAGTTGATCCAACCCTCTGCAATATTTCGAAGACTCATTTACTTTTACCTAGCTTCTTCTTTGTCTTTTTTTTCTTTTTCTTTGGATATGTCGAATCAGTCCCAAGTGGTGTAACAGCACCTGGAACACCGCCTACTGCTAACTCATTTTTATCAGATGATTTAGCATCATCTGGTTCAACTAATAGCTTGTCACTCTTATCATTATCCTCATCTTCATCATGATGAGATTCAAATATTTCTAATAAAGAACGTATATAGTTTCGTAATAAATTACTCATTTTGAATACCTCTTTTTTAAATATTGTATAGGATGTTATTCCTCTACTACACTCTCAAGAATATATCCTCGTTCAAACTCTCCCCGCTGAATTGCTTTCTCAGTTCGAATAATCTCAAGATCCATATGGCAAAAACCCATTCTGTCTTGAATAGCCATTAGTACTTGCTGAATGTCTGCTAATTCCTCAATACTAGGTTTTTCTAGAAACTCTGTAACTTCTTCCTGCAGCTTTTCACATAGCTTATCCCAATATTCTCCATCATTTGCGACCCTATAAGAAAACTCTTTTTCTTTTGCGCGTAAAATATCCGGAATCTTATCCCTAACTAATTTATCATACGTTAGTACCATTTTAGTCGTCATTATTTTTTGCCTCTAGAATAATCATCTGTTTAGCTTGCTGTAAGATCACAGCAAGAAGTGGTTCATTACGAATATAAAAACGATTCTCATCTAAATGAGAACCCTGAGATAGGTGTATGGCTAGCCATTCATCCCTTGTTAGTTGTATACAAAAATATTGTAATAAAAATAGCGTTAGATGGGGAACTGCCATTTTTGGTAATTCTTCATTGTATTTATACATTTGCCCTAGCTTTTCGCGGTGCCAATTCGAATCCTGCTCTACAAAGAGATCTTCCTCTAAGTCACCTATCTTTCCAAGTTCATGAAGTAATCCAACACGAAGAATTGACTTTACATCTATAGATACTTCATGAGCAGCTGCTAGCTTGCGCATGCGTGATGTTACAGTTAATGCATGCTCAATTAAACCACCGGGATATGCACCATACTGATCTAGCTTTGTTGATGCAGGGCAAACAGAAGCGCGTTCACCTAGATTATCTAGCAATTCTGAAATTAGGTCTGCCTGATCTGTTTCAAATGCTTTGCGGCACAATCGATCAAACGTTTCCCAATTTGTTTTAATCTGATCAAATTCTAATTCTGTAGACATATTAATAACCCTTTTGCTGTATTATACCACAGCATGGGGTAATTTATAAATCAGTATCAGGAATATATTCAATTGAGCCGGGCTGCTCGCGCCACATATAGTCTTTCTTTCCAAGATAAACTATCACACCTTCTCCTGCCTTTTCTACATGAAGGTCTTCCTCAATACCCTGTAAGAATCCTGAACGATATGCTCCATAGAGTGTATGTGACATATACTTCGTTGCGTCCCTAACATCTAGCTCACCAGGTTGAATCGCTATGGCAATCAAATCACCCTTTTTAACTGCATGGGTCTTATTATATGCCTGTTGCATTGCATCTGCGCCAGAAACTGCTTGATCTATTACATCCTTAATTTTTTCCATTGAAGACCCACCGGGTGGTTGTTTAATTTGTAGATTCTTCATTAGCTGGCCGGGATTTACCTCCGCTAAGGCACCGGCTTCGCGGACGGGATTAGAAAAGCTGCCACGGCCGGTATGGGCCTTTACCTTTTTCTTTTTTTCTTTTTCCGGTTGCTCTTCTTTATCTTCAGAAATAATTTTTCGAATCTGAGCCCTGATAAAATCTTCTGTTGTTAAACTTGGCATAACATTTTCCTTTACCATTAAATATTACCCTGGTGATCTAATAGCATCGATATCAATCGGAAATTTCCCTAAGCCGTCGATATGAAGACCTTCCTCTGAAAACTTACAGATTTTTGAAAGATCATCAGGGTGCACATCTAAAACTAGCGCATCATGAATAACAAATAGTGGTTGAGCCCTTAGCTCGGCTAGCATTATCTTCTTTACAAAGTTTGAGAACCCCAGTAAAGATACATCAACAGCAGAAGATTGCAAGTAGTGGTTGACCATTATATTGTTGTCAGCAGACTGAGTAGAAAGTGATCGACCGAAGAAATTTTGAATCTTTCCAGAAGTAAGCATATCATTTCTAAGCTTGGCAATAAGATCAGAGATGCCAAAATAGTCTTTAATTTTCGATATTGCTAGTTCAGGGTTAAACTGATTATCTAAAACAGCTCTAAGCTTATTAGCTGATGCGCCATACAATGCACATAAAACAGCAATTTTTACATGCTCCCTGTCTAGGCCTCCGTTAAATAAGTTATCTGAAATTTCGTTGTATAAATCTCTACTAGATTCGTGGGCATATAATAACCTTGCTAAGCGAGGCTCTAAAGAAACAAAATCAACTTGAATTACAGATCCGCCTGGATATCTCGACATTAAAATGTCCCTATGTCTCTTAGGAAGAGTCAAAATAGACGGACCTGACTTTACTGTTAAACGCCCAGTAGTTGTAGCCAGTTGATCATAGCTAACTTTTTTTGCATAGTTTTCCCCATCTGGTAAAAAAGATCTCAAAATACCTTTAATTGTTGGGTTATTCTCTGCTGCAATGTACCTTGCTAACAATTGTTTATCTACCAGAGCCCTTGAAAGGCCCAGGAGAAGGCTCCTCTCAGCTACAAAGGTTTCCCCATAGGGACATTTATGAAGGACCTCAAGGGCCTTGGAGAGGACAACAAGTATATCTTGGATTATACTATAAAACTTACGAGCTGGTAGCACATTATGCCAAGGAATATTAGTATTATTAATGCCTAAGGCCTTAAATGATTGAGCATATTCTTTTGGAATGGGTTGAGGTATATTTTTGTTATATAAAGATAAGATAACATCCAGGCTATTGGGTACGGTTGTGTCTCCAAAAACCCAATCGCTGTTAGATATATTAGTTACCCAAGCATATGATCCGGTTGCAGTATCATACCGAAGATATTTCGATGTCCCTAGAACACTTGGGTGTATGCATAAGATCATACCCAAATATAAGCATAATCAGATAAGTGTATCATGTATGCCAATGGTTTATCTTGTCTCGTTCAAAACCCTTTCGACATGATTAAGTGTCGATTCATATTTTGAAAGACCATCTGATTGCACAAAACTAAGTTTTGACTTAAATTCACCAGGAGAAATTGTATGTGTTATTCCAGTAATTGAATAAATGTTATCTATAGTTGTGCCGGTACCAAAGTCCCAAAATAATTGTTGCGTAAATCTAAAAAATGGAAATCCAATTGTTTCCGCAGATAAAGATACAGGTGAAACAGACACCGGGAGACCTTGGTCTAGGGCTCTTGATGAATCCCTTGCCGCGGCATTGTTTCTTCTCAGCATCTGAATGGATGATAATTCAGAACTATTATTGCTGGCCACAGTTGCGCTTAAAATAGCAGAGTTCATTGAACCATATGTGACGGACGGCATCGTTCGTTTAATAAACTGTTTCATCTGATGGAACCCACCTTTTAGCCTTAGGTATGCATCAGGATTTGCTGGATTAGAACTAAGGTCAGCAAGACGATCACCTGCTGAGGCACCGGCTACAGGTGGTACAATCTCTAAGAGCCCTGCATCGATAGCTTGCTGTAATACGGCAGCTACATTTTGACGGTGCGTAGATCGAGCAGGTGTTTCACTAGCTGATAATTCTCTTGCTGAAGAATTAATTTGGTTTAGCCTATTATCCCTTGATGCATTAAGCATCTCTTGCTGCCCCAAATATTTTGTACATTGCCTATCATATATGTGGACCTTTAAGATTGTTTTTCCAGGTTGGGGGCGGCCGGCATTGTCATGGCCAGGTGGATAAACTGCAGGAATTGCCTCCAAAGACATTCCGATATTAGGTTGGCGGAAAATTAAATCTTGCACTGGGGCGCTGGATCCATCGCCAGGAGTATATGCATCCGCTAGCCTCTGGTTCCTACGTTCAGCCAATATGGTGGCATCCATATCATTTACTCTAAGTTCCCTATTTAACTCACGATTAATATGATATAAGTCATTTAGCCCCCAAGCATCTGCTGCAGGGTCACGCATAAACTTCTCTATTAAAAATGCTAAAAATTGCCGTAATGAAATAGTGGTTGATGCCTTCATTAATTCTCTAATCTCAAGCTGAAATAACCTTGCATTAATCGGAAACTCTGCTATATTGTGGTCTCTGACATACGATGCATAATGATTAAACGGATAAAAAATTAATTGAACTTCATCAAAGTTTCCTGTGGCCGCTAGAGGCTGACCTACAAATAACATCATTAACTTTCCTAATGATACATAGTGTGGGTCAGTGTCTTGAAAATAATCATCATTATGCCGATCAGCGCCGCGGCGGTCTCTACCCGCATTCCAGGGTGTATTATCTCCCGTCCTTAAATCTGTAACGGTCCAACCGGTGGCGCCGGCGCCGGCCATATCTCGTTGACTACGTATACAAGCTGCCTTTTCAATTGACCTAACTGTATATGTAGCATTGGAACTACCTGGTTCATTAGGGACAATCCTGCCAGTGCCACTTCGAATTATTCTTCGATGAAATGGATCACCACTTTTATAATCATATATTAATGATAGTTTTTTCCCTAAGCTTGTATCAATTATCTGTGCCAATGATTGTCTTGACCCTTCTCTTGCCGGTTGGTGGCCGCGCTGTCCGCGTCGGCCAACAGCTGGTGTACCGAAAATTTCATCAATAGCGGCGAGAGCATTACGTGCATCAGCTGATACTGCGGTTGTTGTATCTTCTACAGTAGCTCGAAGTGCATTTTGAAAGGTTCGTAATTTTTCTAAATTATCCGTGCTAATTGTCATTGCACCTCTTACAGAACTCATAGAGGCTAGCCATGTATTTCCGGAAACGTCAGATGATGATGATGATGAGTCGCCGGTTGATGATGGTGTTGACATCGTTCTACCATATCTTCTAATGGCCTCAAGCATATCACTCATTCGGGTTTGCTGTCGTACTACACTCTCATCTTCATGAATAGATGAAGTATCTACATTGATTGTGCCCATCATACTCAAATTAATAACAATCTTAACCTGACCATCATCTTGAAAACTAAAACTTGAGTTTGTAACCTGAAATTTTTCGGTCATTTTAAGTGAATTTATAAACTGGCCCATCGGATTCTCTGATGCTGCTGAACCCTCTGGGTGGTTCCACCCATATTCTATTAATAAATGTGTAGAGCTATATAGTGATGGTTTTACTAATCCTGCTACCTCAGATAACCTCGAACGATCATGAACTATGATATTTAATGTGCCACTTTTGTGAGCCATGGCACCACCGGCAGGAGTAACTGTCAACTCTAATGACTCAATCGTCATAAACGGTCGAAATGGGTCTATTATTGGGGCTGCCCTAGGGCCACCGGCAGCAGCCGCTGTAGCTCCACTAGGAGTAACAAAGGCAGAATAATTTGGCTCATCAGCATTTACTAGCGTCTGTGGCGATGTGAATAATTCCATCCCTGCAACTTGGATTTGAGAATCTGCATCAAACCCCATTATCTGATTAATGTTCTCCCCTGTGCCGTATACGGGTAGCGCATCAATAAAATACGCATCCTCTGAGCCGTCTGGCGCAGCGGTTGAGCCTTGAAGGAATCTGAACATGGAAATGCCCTGGGCTCGATTTGTGCCTACTGCACGAGGCTTAAACTTTGAAACAATATTAACATTTAGACATGGTACACATTTAGACAACTCTAATGTAGGCACATTTTCTAAAAAATATTGTGTTGCCCCAGAATCCCTAACAGCATATGTTAACCTTGAAGGCCTAATTAATATTGCACATAATGAAGGTGCAGACTTTGATGGGTCAGTTGGTGAACTATTTATTGTCTGAACACCGTCACGATCCCAAACTTCTGAACTAGTTGGCGCGCCCCGAATCATACCTATTACTGATGCAAACTTATTGTTTAAACCACCAGGTTGTTGCGATTCATTCCCTGGTTCTCCATCAGCAAAGTTATTGATGTATACGTTGCCGCCGACTTCATTGATGGCGGCCCCGTGACGCACGGAAAGGCAAGGTGTAGCTTCGTCGTCGTTACCAACGAGGCCACCAGCAAATACACTGGGTTCATAAAAAATATCTGCGACGCCGAATAAGTGGTCAAGATCTGAGTCCATGATTAGTGAGCGGTCGGAGGCCTCGGTGATGGCGGTGCCAGCATTAGCACCAGACGCTAGTTCTTTTAATTTCTCTATAACATCTTTTATAAAGAGACCGCCGTCATGGACATCCAACAAAAACTTTCCAACAAAATGCTCTTCTGGGGTACCATTTTCTCCAGAACTCGATGCACTAAAACTTGATAGGTCGGCAGGGGGATCATCAGGCTGCCGATCAGCATCAATTGCATTCATGTAAGATAATCTATCAAGAAATTCGCTGGGTGAAGCGATACCATAGAATTCAGATAATTTTTCTAATGATTTATCTAAATCGTAATTACGGCCCATTATGACACCAACGCAGCTACTTCATTAATATTAGTGGGAATTCTTAAAGATGTCCCAGGGGGTACTTGCATAGACCAGCCTATACCACTTGCAGCTGCAATTACCCACCATAGCCTAGCATTACCGTATACCCGGCCGGCAATTATATCCAACCTATCACTTTCCTTAAGAACGAACCTTCTTGACTTGATCTGCCCTGTCTCTACAGCATTATAAATAATTGTAGGCTGAATCGTTCCTAACGATTTTCCCATCCTTAATACTGGTGCCCTTACATATCTTCCTATTGCCATTTATAATACCTAATCATCTGATTCTTCTATATTCGCAGGTTTATTATTCCCTGCGCTTTGATCAGTTGCAGTTACCCTTTCATCTCTTGTCATCAGCCTACCATGTATATCATGCCCCGTTGATGCATTTAATATATTACCCACTTGATATACAGGGGCCCGATTAAATCCGTCAGAGTCAAGTCCAGGTGCAATATCATGAATCGGAGCAAAGCCGAGGTTAACCTTTAACCATTGTGGGGCTCGGGATCCGATATCCATCTCCCATGGGGATTCTAAATAATCAAAACTTAAACTGGTAATATGACCGGCAAGGCCGCGACCAGCTGTTGATTCGAATGACTTGATAACAACATTTTTTTCAGGTGAAAAGAAACCTTCGCCCTTTGAGCCTGTTAACCCAACTGTCTCAGCCCCCTCCATTGCCGTACGACCCTCTGCTGCCTTAATTATTTGGGCAGACGTCATAGTCAACTTTTCAGAATATAAAAAGACTTCACCATTAAACTCTGGCGGATCTGGTAGTTCGGGATTGTTTTCGTTTTCGCGCTGCGCGGCGACCTCCTCTCGGCGCTCAGTGTTTATCTGCGCAGTATGTTTATCATGAAGCTTAACCTTGTAGCCTGGACGAGTGGGAGATGAAGATAAATCAGCCCCTGCGGCTGCAATTGCGAATAGGGGCCCTGCACCAGAATAATAAGGGGAGCCATCGATTTCGCCTACCCAACCTGATCTAAGAGATACATCCTGGTATCTGTCTCGTTGACCGGAATCTTCGTCAAGATCTTCAAATGCAGCAACAGTTGCCGGTGTATTATCCCTAAGTGTCACCTCCCAGCCATCTGTAAAACCAGCTATATTACCTTTAGCATCAACTGCTTCTGATATTGGACCGAAAAAAGGAATAGACGCACCGGTGGGCATCTGTACAACTCTATTAATCTGAGCCTTAATTTCCTTAACTCTGTCAAGGTGCTTAATATACTTATCATATGAGTCGGATGCAGTAGTCGTTATGCTGTCTATTTTAAAACTTGAATTTTCGGCGTTTTTCTCACCGATACCAAAAAGCCTGGCCATATTAAACCTGCTATAATTAGACTTAATCATGTCACCAAGACGCATCCTTACAAGGGGAGTTGCAGTTGGGATCTGCGACATAGGCATTATAAAGTTTCGATCGCCTGATTTTACGCTTGTGCCCTTAGACCAGGTTGGGTATATCATCGTTAGTAATTTATTTAATGATACCCACATGATATCAAAATCTTCCGGACTTGTCGACGCAACTATAAATTGGATATTGATGCTTCTACTTGTCTTTTTCCATATTTTAACATCATCGACCCTTCCATAGCCAGCTACAGAACTATATTCAGGAGAAAAATCATCAGAAAGTGAAGATAAAAATGCATGAAATGAAACTATTTCATTTGTTCGGATATCTTGAAAATAAAATGGCATATATTCACACTCTAATTGGTTTTCAATTTTCTCTACCATCTCCCTCTTAATTCTAGGGCCTGCTTCATTATAGCCATTCTTAGAATTAGGCGCTACGAGTGTCTTCTTATTTTTACTGGCACCGCCGCGAAGAGCAAACCCAGTAACATATGCATCAATACCTGTACCAACTGGAAGTGAAAATTGCTCAGTTGCTATTCTAAATGAATCTGGCATTAAAAATGCGGCCGGCAGAACACTATGCCGCCAAACCAGGCGACCGTCGCCAGCTTTTACATCACGACTTTGGCCCGGGCGGTTTTCTGGTGTTGTGTCCTTATTATCAACAGCATATTTTTTAGCACCGGACTTGAGGCTGACTATTACGTCACCAAGTTTAATAAGTGTTATAAAAAACGTTACAGTTTTTGAACTAAAAAATGCGTTTAATATCCCGATCACTGATGAGATTGCACCTGTCACACTATTCGGCATTGCCAAAATAGCATCAGACATTTGTTCAACATCTCTTATGACACCCCTTGTTATCGTCGCATAGTAGCCGGCCGATATTATATTATTCATTAATGCGTCTAGAACATCTTTGGCAACAGGTGCACCTGTATTTTCAACATTAATCCCATAAAATGCCATTAGGCCGCGCCACACGAATGAAAATGGCCCTCCGGAGCTATTTTTTTGATTTTTTAATTCAGGAATTCCGCATAGGGATGAAAACATGGAAAACCATGGATTTTGCTTTAAGTGTCTACCTTTTTCTAGATTCCAGGGTGTTTTGGGATCAACGTCGGGAGATGCAGCCGGTTGTAACATTGCTAATGCAGTCATAATTGTTCCTAAGACCGCGGCGCCTGCTGCCATGGCAACGAAGTTAGCTGCAGCCACCTGTATCATTCCCATAGGCAGGGGACCTGAAAATGGCTCACCTGGATGATTTAAGTGTCCGTATGATTTATTATTATTTTCTAATAAATCTGTTGCACCCTCTTCTCCAGCCATAAGTGTATCTGCAAATCCCTTTGTTGCATCTCCACTATTTCCTCCTTCTAGAAAATCCATATGTGTATAGTCAGTTGTGCCTTCTTTGTCCATGACATACTGAGCACGAAGTTCATGAGCTTCAGGTAATAATGGAACATAAGGAATTCCCATCTGACCAAGAGGGTTGATTACAGCACCATCGACACTATCATCCATCATTTGAAAGTCTGCAGTACCTGCCATCA
>CEUI01009377.1_pt1 | contig 13704 bp, 17 predicted proteins | sample 531411 | NCBI WGS metagenome assembly CEUI01 (sample SAMEA2622841, study PRJEB7988) | marine metagenome | isolation source: saline water (ENVO:00002010), including
AATAATTATGATTTTCTAATCCGTAAACCTTTTTAGCTTTTACATCGTCATCAACAATGTCCATTCGTGCAACGGTGTTTCCGTTGTGGTCTTGCGCTGTTACAAAGTCGCCAACGTCAACCGCCATCATTCTTCCAGCGCGAGCCAGCAACCTGTCTGTCACATTGTTCATTTCAAATAAACGCTCCGCAGGAGTATCACCAAACGCTTCGTTGCCTAGTTGAATCTCTATGATTGCTTTCATGTAACAATATAACACACTTTGGCGATTTGTCAAGGGCGCGAGGTAACTTTTTTAATTTTCTTTTTTGCTTGACAGAGGCGAGCGGGCGCGCGGCGCGCCCCTGAGCTTTTGTCAAGCCCGTTATATTATTATTTACTTATTATTTATTATTTATTTATTTCTTCTCAGAATAATGGCTTTTGCAGAGTGGATTGATTATTGTATATAAAATTATGATAATAATAGCACAAGTAATCAAACTCATACGGCAACCTTTCGCTTGAGAGCTTGCAACGCTCGGCTTGCCATGCTGCCCGCTGGCTGTGTGCCGTGAATCAGCAAAGCGAAATTCTCTTTGCCGAATGCTGCGTGTGTATCGTCGTGGTCGATTTCCAAGCCAAGATACTCGGCCTCTTGCTCACTATAAACAACGAGAGCTTCTTTCCATCCGTGCAAGTCGATTAGCTCGTCATGCTTGCCACCACGGGAGGCGGTCAACACAAGGTTTTCGGGCAAGGCAAATTGCTTGAACAAATGCAAGCTTTTGCTGTAAGAGTAAAACACCTTGTCGGGATTGCGCTTGGCTACCTCAATCCACGCTTGCAAATACTTGGCGTTGAAATAATCGCCGCCAACGTGGACGCGCATGATATCAAACTTTTTTGGGAGTGAAGCACAAATCAAATCCGCACAAGCATCAACACCATCAACAAGTGAATCTTTTAACAGGCCAAGGTTGTGCCAAACCATTTTACGCAATGACGGATAGGTCGCTTCCGCACTAGCGGCGAAGCATCTAAATTGCGTGTCAGGCCCATCTTGAATTTTTCCGGTTTGCCTGTCTGCGCGGGATAAACAATCCTTTGCACCGGGGCAAGTATGTCCTGCGGGCAATGTAAAAGTTTTGAGAGTCAACCCAAGCTTTTGAATCATTTTTTTGAGCTTGGAATTTGGGTTGCCAAATTTCAATGTCGTTGTCATGTATACAATATAACACACTTTGGCGATTTGTCAAGGGCTGCGGTGATCTTTTTTTAAAAAACTTTTCGCTTGACAAAGGCGCGCGGGCGCGCGGCGCGCCGAGCAAAAATTGTCAAGAAAAAAACCCGCGCTTATTTGCGCGGGCTGATATTATTATTTTATTATTTACTAGGCGGTCACTACCACCTCTTGATTCTCTACCTTGGGCGCAGTCCAAATCGCCTCAAGGGTGGACTCGGACGTTGCCGCCTTGGTGAACAATCGCGTCACATTATTGTTGACACGCTCGCCAAGCTCGAAACTAGTTTCGCCAATTTCATGCGTGGTGAATTGCGTTACCGCATTCAGTAGGTTGTAGAGGTTACGCTGTTCGTCCTCTTGGTAGTCTGGGCCATTCCAGATACGCGCAACGCCTTCACGCCGCTTCTCAGATAGGGTTCCCTTCTTAACGAGGTTTTGCAGAATGTTCAAACCTTGATCCTGCGAAACTTCACGCGAAGCCATGAGGGTGAAAGGGTTGTCATCATTAGCCAAGTTCTCGAACGAGGCAAGCGCACCTTTGACGGCTCGCAGGATATTATCCACACTGAACCTGTTGGAGTGTTTGCAGGAAATGCCATGCTCTTTGTCGAGCGTAGTCATTCCGTTGGTGCAAACTAAACGCAAGCCTCCGCCCATTGTACGAATCCGATGCATGAGGTTGAACGAATTGTCCAAGTCTAACCGGAAGCCCAGAGTGTCGCCCACTTTGGGAATTTCGATTTGGTGATCCTTGAACTCGAAACGAGCCTTGTACCGCGCTCCTCCGCCCATAACGAAGTGCTTGGTTTCGGTAGCCTCAAGGCCAAGGTCGGCCAATACGTTTTGCACGGGTTCCAAAACGTCACGGTTTTGAACTACGTTGTAGTCCTTGGACACTCCCACTTTGAGAATTGTGCCGTTGTCGGTTCGGCGCGTCATAAACGAACCAGTTTGTTTGCCTTCCGGAGTAAAGACGGGAACCTTTTCCACATCATAGTCCCAGTCGGAGGTGATTGCATGAGTTGCTGTACGAGCCATTTTTTATCTTTCTTTTTAGTGTTCTTCTTATCGTTTAATTGTACTACAATATAGCACAGATTTCGGAAAAGTCAAGGGCTGGCGGTCATTTTTTTACTTTTTTTTTCTTCTCAGAATAATGGTTTTAGGCTTGACAGGGGCGGGGCGGCGCGCGGCGCGCCCACGGGAAATTGTCAAGTACTTTTTTTACTTATTTGTTGTTTATTTGTTTCTTATTTGATTGTTATTTATTTCTTATTTGCTGATATGTATATTTGTTATTTGACAGTTTCTTATTTATTGTATGCTGATCAATATTTATTTGTCAGTTAATAAAAAAAGAGCCGCCCTTGGTTATCCTGCCAAGAGCGACTCTAGAAAAGAGCCGCCCTCAAGTACTAAGTTCGAATTTAGTTGAGGGCGACTCTAGGTGAGAGAGGGACAACGACGAACCTCTCTCGTAGCCTACGTTATTTTCTCACCATCCCATTCGTATGGGCCATCAAGAACTTCAAAAGATGCTGCGGGCGATTTACTGCGGAAGCGTCCGTAGTATATTTGACCACTCGTACCCAACAATGTGTCCATTGCCTTGATAGTTACATGAGCAATTCCTCCACCCAACGCTTCGAGTCGAGCGTGTGTCGCATAGCGCGGCGGTTTTGGAAAATCAATATCATTAATTTTCATTAGTTGTTATTTAGTTGCGCCAATACATCGGCGGGGTTCTCCTCGTAGTTATTTGGTATGGTCATCGTGTGATGTCCAGATACCACTTCTTCGTGTACCTCCTCGTACTCGACTTCTTCTTCGACGGCCTCGGCCACCTCTTTGGTTTGCTCTTGATCTTCATCTTCGGGTGGAAGATTCTCAAGATACTCTTTGCCCTTCGCCGTGATCTTACGACCCGCCGTGCTAATCTCCATGAGGCTAGACTTTTGCAGATACATCTCAAAGTCACGTTGCAAGCACGGTTTGGTTAATCCGGTTTTAGCGGAAAGGTAAGTCAAACTGCACTCACGCTTTTCTGCGAGCAAATAAAGAATCTGCAATTCAATCGGTGACAAACCAAGAGGTAAAATGCCGAGCGAATGTTGCAGAGACGCCCAATCTGTTCCGCTGAAAAAAGTCGCCTTCCGCGCACCAAGATAATTCTTGATGTTCGTTGACATTTTTTGAGCAGCACGGGCATTGCCTCGCAACACGGTGGCGATTTCATTCACCAACCCATCCTCGAAAGTAACATCCTTACAAACGCGCTGAACGATCTCGCCCAACTCACCGTAAGTATATTCTTCCAAGTCGATGCGCTCGCACCTATCCATGAGGGCATGGAAGATGGTTTGTGCCTCGGTGGTGGCGAACATGAAGGACTGTTGCCGAAAATCAAAGTCACACACATAATCTTCATAAGAAAACGTAGTACGATTCTCTGCATTCGGATTCAAGATGGTCAATAACGCCATCGTTACGTCCTTTGGTAGTTCGCTACACTCGTCAAACAGCACGGTGCATTCCTGCTGATTAACGTGAGGCACAACAATTTGGTTGATAAACTGCTTCACTGATTTAATAGTGGAACAATTAATCTCCAAAAATTTCTTTGCTTTGGGTCGCCCTTCGACGATCTCCTCTGTTCCCGCTAGTTGCTTCCCAACTTCTTTCGCCATCATGGTTTTACCACACCCCTTGGGCGCAATAAACATAAGATGCGGCAACACACGGGTGGAATTGTATCCGTCAAGATAAAAATTGAGACGGCGTTTGGCCTTTACTTGGCCGACTACATTGGTGAACGGGGCTTCTTTTGTCGTTGTCATATTACTAATATAGCACAAGTATCAGTGTTTGTCAAGTGCGTGGCGGCACTTTTTTAATTTTTTTTTACCATTCTTGAACTGCAAACTCCACTGGAGACTCATGCACGTTGACTTCGATAGTCTTGGCATGAGATTCGATGTTCTTGGTGGTGGCAGAAAATGCCTCAGAAGCAAGTTCAAGTTGTTCGGCGTAGCGGCGCGATACGATTACCGTAGCATCTTCTTTTAGCACACGGTTTAATTCTCCCAAATTAACTTTTACAAAACTGGTTGCGCCTTTGGTGCGTCCTGATCCTTTGCGTTTCATATATACAATATAGCACAGAATTGTGATTTGTCAAGGGGTCGGCATCACTTTTTTAAATTTTTTTTATTTTTCTTTAATTTAATTTTATTCTTTGTTCTATGTTTATTGGTGTCTCTTAATTTAATTTTGTCTGGACTAATAATTTGATGTTTTAAGTCTTTTGTAGTTAGATGATACTTCTTACAAAAACCACATTGATATGGTTCCATTTGCAAAACTCTGGCCCATACTTTGCGTCCAGATTTTTCTTCTAGTTTTGAAGCTTTGTATTCTGCGATTCTTTTAGCTTCGGCGTTGGCATCATATTCCGACTCATATACGCGCTTGGAAAAACATGAGTTTAATATGTGCGTGTTCAACGTCTTGGGGTGGATTTTCATATATTTATTTTTATTTATATTCCGTGCCAATAATTGTTATATTAATAATTCTTAGTAGATGGTTTCCATCCTTCACTTTCTGCGAGTTCTACTACTTCATGAGCTACCTCAGAAGAAATTCGTTCCCATAAGGCATCGTCATCCTCGTGATTTACTATGATTGTTTTCTTCCACGCTGGTAGCTTGTCTACAACATGATTGTATGCTTGTTCGTAGCGGGCGACCAATCCGGTGGGCGGGAGGGCTGTCTTTGATTTCATTTTTGTCATTCTCCTTTAATATAGCACATAAATTAGTTTTTGTCAAGTGATTTTTTGCACTTGTATATAATTACACTATTGTAAAAATACTAATATTAATTAGAATCAAGCAGAACTTCGTAAATTTAATCTAATAACAATAAATGAACTAAAAAAATGATAAAATTGACCGTCGAAATTGACTTCGGAAAACCCTGACAAATGACAATCACTTCCTAAGAGCCGCCTTGCAACTGTCAGGTGCTAAATATTTCGCTCGCGGGCGTTAGTAAATAGATATTTCAGAATATCGCGTTAGTAAATAGGGCGCGAATAGTATAATAATATTTACCGCATTTTCGTTAGTAAATAATTATATATTTTTTTTAATACATACTCATGAAACCACAAATAGAGTCCATATATAAAGTATATAATTTTCATTATAAAATATTTCGCAGAATCTCATTAGTAAATAAAATAAAATTAATATATTTCGCCGCAATTCTTTCGCAATTATATTTGAGTATTATCTATTAGTTAATTAATTATATTTAATCAAATTTATCTTTATCATCCCACGCCAACCATAGTATTACTCCTATCCACATTCCTATCGGCACAAAACAACATAAAAAATCTGTTATATATTCTATATTCATGTAAATAAATTACACAATAAACAATATCAATAAGTTTTTTAAGATTATGCTTGACAAAAATATATAAATTTCGCATACCCATTTCCTCCCACAACGCCCCACTTTAATCCACACGGGGATTGTATTTATATTTTTAAATTTTAATATAAACTTGTTATATTCTCTTTATCTATTCTTACTGTATTGGTTCTATATATAATTCTTAAAATAGCACAAAAAAGCCCCAAAAATGGGGCATTTTCAACTACTAATCAATGTCATCACGCCACCGTGTTTTGGGCTTGCCCCAAATACATTGCATAAACTTGATATACAAAAACAACACCAATAAACCCGTAATTAAACTCATTTTTCTGCCCTAACTCTTATATGTAAAAAGAAACGCTTCTTATATGTAAAAAGAGTCACTTTCTGTTCGTTCTATATATAGAATAACAGCAACATCAAGCAATGTCAAGGCTTTTCTTCCTCATTTCGTTCTTCACTCAAGTCAATGCCGAGTTTATCTAGCATATCTTTGTTCTTTAGCAACGGTTCAAACGGCACATCAAACGCCCTCATGAAATCTTCCGCAACGCGAATCTCACCCATGCTCTGACCTATCCGTAATGCGTCGAGAATCCAGTTCTCGCGGTTTTCTGCTGCCCAAGGTTCCGTGTTAGCCATAAACTCTAAAGCGTCTTTAGACGCGCCGTGAGCGGCCTTTATGAGCATCTTCATCGCCTCTGGATTTTCGGATTGTGGCTTCAATAATTTACTCATTTTTATCTCCTTTGACTTTCCGGTACGCTTCTCTTTTTTGAGCATTCAACTTCTCGCGATTCTCTGCACGATAATTCTTTTGATACTCTTTCATTTTCTTTTTGTTATCGGGGTCGTTGCGGTAGTTTTTCATCCACTTCAACATCTTCCCTCGATTATTCTCATAATATTTTTTATTGCGAGTAGTAATTAAATCTTTGTTTTTTTCATAATACTTTTGATCGTATTCGCGGCGTTTTTCTTTGTCTACGGGATTCTTTTTAGCGTACTTTTTAGCGTATGCCAAGCATTTCTTACGATTTTTTTCGTAATACTTTTTACCGTATTCTAGTCTTTTTTGTCGGTTTCGTTCGTAGTAGTTCATAATGGTTTTTTAATAAACTTTTTTATAAAGCTGCAATAGCATAGTCTTTGTGTTTGAGTTCTATGTCGTAGTCAACAGGCATAGAAAAGCTGGTAGGGGGTGCAGCAGTAGGCATATCTGCATGACTACGAGGGTTAGTTTTGTCGGGATGAGACTCTGAATAGTGAAACAGAGGCTTGTAATAGCCTGTACGCATCCATGTCTTGTAGCACAAACGATGAGCCTGTTCTTGGGTAAGACCGTCAGGCAAACACTTGTGGTGTAAATTGTCGTAGGTAATTGGAATGTCAAAATGCTCTGCAAGCAATGATGGAGTCCAGATGCCTTTGTCCTCGTTTTCTACAACAAGGCGAGACTGAACCGAGTCATCGCACTTGGCAAGATTAGCCATAAAACGCGCAGCAATGTCAGCGGGATCGCCTTTGGCATTGTTGATATGAATGTTGATAGGCGCACGATAGTCACGGGGCGCACCGAGCATATCCATAAGCCAACCATGATGATTGAGTTCTTTGATGGTTTTAGCGACATTATGTTTGCCTTCGCTTGCAAGAACATTGAACTGGTCAGGATGACATGAGATACGAATACCTTTGTCTTTGATAAGCCATTGACAGTCCACAAGTGCTGCTTGTATGTCAATATAGTCAGGATAATCTTGCAATGAAACGTCTGCTACATCGTATGTAAGCAATGGGAATAAATTAGAGCTAACACGATAACCCCAACCCCGCTCCGCGCACTGTTGCAAAATCTTGTATGTAACACGAATGTTGTTGAGTGTGCGAGCAGACAACGTAGCGAGTGCTTCGTCACGGTCAAGCTGCGAGAAACGATGCCAAGTCATAGTTTGAAACTTGTGACCGTCAGCAGCGAGCGAGCTTGAGATGCAGCAAAGGTTGTACGACATGGTTCAATATAACATAAAATTGAAATTTGTCAAGGGGGAAAAGGCTGTTCCCGAAAGAAACGAAAAGGAAAACCTCCCCCCCCTTTTTTCACCGCTTATTCGTTTTTAGCGGCGTCATAGCCAGCTTGATAACCTTGATCGTACTCATCAAGATCATCCTCATCCCACTGACCATAAATTTCTTCGTCTAACGGCTTTTCAATAGTCTCATGGAGAGCAACTACCTTGTATTTTGCGGTACGCAATTTTTGGCAATCACAATCAAGAGGCACACTTACAACGTCTGACGGGTCGATTTCAACCAGCATCAAATGTCCTCCACCGTGAGTATATCCACGGGCATAATCATAAGACCCCGCATGGAATCCATAAGAGCAACCGATGTTTGCGTCATCACAAACTTTGTTGCGCGTCATTTCTAAAGTTTGCCCAACCGAGTTGTCAAACTTACCAGAGTAATGATCTGTAAAATCATGCTTCACACCTTTGTAAGCGATGAAATTTCCGTCCGGTGTAAGAGGCATATTCTTATGCTCCAAGAACGTATAAAGTTCGCTCACCGCACGGCGAGACGGATTCTCCATTAGCTTATCCAAGAATCGCAACAGTGGCTTGAACGGCAAACCGTCCCGCATAAAGTCGAGAACCTTGTCCACAACGACATTGTGAACGATTTCCCCGCGATGATAAATCGCGCCGTCTTTGACTTCGACGTTGCCTTCGGCATAATCTTCTACTGCCGCAGCAAGATCAAACAAAGTCGGAAGCTTATTCCAATCTTCAGCCGCAATCGCCGCCATAACGGCGTTCCAGTTGGCGTGTGTTTTTTCCATCGTGAGCGATTGCCCTTCAAGGATAATAACGATGGAGTTGTCGGTGATGATATATGGTGGCTTTTGCATTTTAATTTTTTTTCAGTTTCGCGTTTCGTTATCTATAATATAGCACAAAGATCAAGGTTTGTCAAGGGCTGGCGTGACTTTTTTTGATTTTTTTTTAATCGAACCCTTTATCTTCGTTCCAGTTGGTATGGTCTTGCATATCTTCAAGCCAACTCATATCTTCAAGTTCCTCTTGATTTAACGGATCAAAAAGTTCTTTGCGCTTTCGGTCAAACAACCAAGTTGAGTTGCCTTCGTCGTGTAGTTCACCTTGGTGATCTTCAAATTTGAGTGAGTTTTGAAGCTCCTCGTAGTCCTCCTTAAAATTTACCATCAACATATAAATAAATCCTTCATTGTCAAGATAGCGAGCTACTTTTTGATGTTGTTCTTTGCTGCTTGGAGCAACGGGCTTGCCGTTAATGTAATAAGATTCTCTTTCTCTGTCTTTAAGATAACTGGTGCAGGTCATGTCAACTGAATCTTTGTCTAAATGGGCATCGGACGTTGGAATAGGTGCTACAATATCTGCGACAACCACATAGCTGCCAAGAGGAAGCATTCGACGATACAAGTATGCTGATACGTTTTCACTCATACTCTAATATAGCACACAAATCGCCGTTTGTCAAGAGCCTTTTTCTTTTTTCTCTGCTGCACGATAAAGACTGTTTAAAAATGCCGTTGCTGCACCTTCATCGTATAAAACTTCAGCGTCAGCTTTTTTGTCTAATCTATCTGAATCTAATAATTGATAATTTCCATCACTGTTCAACAAATTAACCGCAACGCTTTCGTTTCTTTCTTTGAGTTTTTTGTATGTTTTTTCGGACTCAATCAATTCGTTTTTCAAATATTCTCTAACATTATTCGCGTTCGGTTCTTCGCCCGTAGCTTCTTTAAAAAAATCATTAAAATCATCATCTAATTCAAATTCAACCTCATCCAATACTGACGGGTTTTCTAAAGCTTCTTGCATTACTTGAAAAGCTTCTTGATTCAAGAAAGTGATTTTATTCAAATCTCTTGTGAATGTGAGTTTGGGTTTTGTTTGTTTTTCTGACATGACTATAAAATTAATTTAATAATTCTTTCCCGTAGGGAAGAATAAGTTTAAATATTGTTATATTGATTTAGCTATATATATTATACGTTGGTTGAGAAGATTGTAAACTTTTTTTTAATTCATTTTTATATGCTGCATAAATTAAAGCCTTGGGAGGCAAACCCGTTAATAAGCCCCCCAAGGCTCGTTTGTTCACACCGTTGGGTGATTACAAAACAGACTTTTGATTAGAAACGTCAACCAAGTCAACATACTGAGCGATTGCACTCCAATTAACGTCCTTTGCGGTGTTGTATGAACGATTTACTTTCCAATCATCCAGCAACTCCAGTAGCGGATACTTTTTCTCAAGCCGACTCAAAGTTTTTCTGGCATCGACAGTTGGCTTAATCTTTTCAACATTGAGGTCGATATGAAACTCCTCTGCCAATGCTCGTAGGTTAGCGATTTTATCAGTATCTTTCTTTGTAGGTTCCATCTCACGGATCGACGAGCAAAACCTTGCCATATCTCCATCTTTCATAGCGACCTTTGGCAAGACCTTCTCTCGAAAATTACGCGAGATGAAGAAATGCCCATTAACGATCCCCAATTCAGTTTGATCGACGATCTTTTGAATTGTCGTAGATTTACTTACCGCCTTCACTAACTCGTCTTGGAGGTAATCCTCTAAATGTATCCAATTCTCCGACTCGACCATTTTACTTTCTTGGGCCTTTTTAATTCCATAAACCGGAGGAAGTTTTTTCCCAAGAGCATTCTCAAACCGATCAGCTAATTTGCCAAGGCGTTGTGGATGCGTAGTGGTTCTGCCATTCTTATCAAGCATTTCAAAACGATTTATGGCAACATAAACACCGGAATCATTATCGAAATCAACCTCGGCAGCTTCCCAATAATCAGAATTTTTTTGTTTCCAACCCCTTGCCTTCGCATCGAGCAAAAATGTTTTGGATACAATTCGATTCCCGCTAGAAGTTCTTGTAGAACCCGTAGGTGGATAATAGTGAGCGATAGATTTTTTCTCCAACGTAGAAGCGCGTGGCAGCGGTGCATCAAAGCCAGTGTCTTTGAGAGCTTTTGCGCGAGTCTTTTTATCCTTGAAACGAACAAGATAAACTTTTTTATCTTCGTCAATAGCAAGAGGTAACAGTCGCCCCAAAATGCCTCGGTTGTCGGGAAAATCATTTTCCACCACAACCGTTTTAGCATCGCAATCAATAACCCATTTTTCTTCTAACCGCATACGATGACCGCGATTCGGTTTCTTTAGTTCATGCACTAACACATCATCACCGTAACTAAACTGAAATTGTGAACATTTTACTGGTTTGCCATTGAAAGACATCTTCCCCTCTAACACATGGCGCAAATTATAAAGACCACTAGCATAATCAAATACTTGCCCGTGTAAACATTTTGCTTCAAACAAAGTTTTGCAATCATCAAATTCTTTTGCCACTACACCAGCAATCTCATCGGCAACCTGTTTGAGTCTTTTAATGAGATTTTTACGAGTAAAATCTGTATATTGAAGCTTTTCGCGAGAAGCAGAAATCTCCAGATCACCTATGTTAACTTCCAAAACCAAATTTTCTGAAACCAAATCATTTAAACTTTGATCCTCGTCAGAAACATTAAGATCGTAAAAACTAATCGGATACCCGATGTTACCCATTACAGCAACACACTGGTCACTACGCCGATAGTGGTGGTAATTTTTATGAGGTTCCAACCATTTCCATCCCTCACCAGAAAACATTACATTACGATCTTCATACTCGAAATCTGCCGCGCCTTTGATTTCGGGTTTGACCTTAAACCAACGAAACAATGACTGAGCCTTGTCGGTAAATTCTTGAATGTCCTCCTGCTTAACCGGAATAACAATTTCAATACCGTTTTCTTCGGCAGTTTTTTCAGTAGACAATTTACTAATTTGCCCAACTTGAGACGGATCAATAAAAGCATTGTAAATATGCTTCTCTCCGTCAATGAAGGAGTTGATTACAAAATTGTCACCGTAAGCAAACGCAGACTTTGAACCGATTCCGAGCATTCCTGTTTGCTCGTTTGTGTTACGCTTGGTTGACTCTCCATAAAAAGCGTATATGTCTTGAATGTCAGCATCGTTAAGAGCGCATCCAAAGTCACGCACTTTAAAATGCGGCGAAAGCTTATTCGGAATTGTTACTTGGATCGGGCGATCAGAACACCCTGCATCTACATGGGCGTCAACCGCATTCGTAGAATATTCACGAATTACGGCAAGCACTTTATCAGAGTAAAGCTGATTGCGTAGGACATTAAAAATGTGAGCGAGGCCAGAGGACTTAATTCCAAACTTTACAGACTTTTGGATTCCTTGGGTTTCAACACTGTTCGGGTTTTCTTTAACGGGTTTCATATCTTCTCTGTTGTTGTGCTAACAATATAGCACAGATTTCAGATTTGTCAAGGGGCAATCTTCATTTTTTTTTAGCCCGCAAAATCTGCCCATGTTTTATCGTAAGTATCAATCGAAAATTTCCGCAATTTTCTCATAGCAACCATCTGAATCTGTCTGATGCGCTCGCGAGAAATTCCGTATCTTTCACCAATCTTATCCAAAGTTTCAAGATCAAATCCGTCCATGCCGAATCTTCTCATAATAATATAGCGTTCACGCCTCGACAACTTGCTTAAAAAATCATGAATGATTTCGGCGTCATCATCTTTTTCTGCGGTTGTTGAAGGGGGTGCTGTATTAAAATCTTGAGTTACGTCTTGCAGCGTTGCCTCGCTTTGCTCTGTATCGGCAGTAGCGATTGGTGCATCTAGCGAAACCATATTAGCAACCCCTGACGAAAATAAATTAACAACACTATCCCTTGGGACTTTTGTTTCTTTTACAATTTCATCTACTGATGGTTGTGAACCATGTTCATCTCGGTACTCATTAATAAATTTATTTATCTTTTTGAGCAAGGGGTAAGTATATGAGGGTAGCCTAATCGTGCGTGATTGCTTCTCTAGTGCGCGATGAATAGATTGCCTAATCCAGTAAGAAGCATAAGTAGACAACTTAACTTTACGAGCAGGGTCAAACTTATCAACAGCAGTCATTAAACCAACATTACCTTCGTTGATTAAATCTTCTAAAGACATACTGCAATAATTATATTCGTTAGCAATTTTAATCACCAATCGTAAGTTTGAACCGATGAGTTTATCGTAAGCTTCGCGACCTCTTGCGCGGGTCGATTGTCCAGCCTTGGGATTAGTTTTCCACTTTAAATATTGTTCAAATAATTTTTCTTCTTCCTTACGACTCAACACCTCAAAAGTATTTACGTCTTTAAAATAACAATCAAGCAACGGATTATTATGAGTCATTAAATTTTTATCGCTACGCTTCTTTTTTTTAGCGTTAGCCTCTGAAATGCTCGCTTGATGCCGTGCTGCAAACTTGTTTTTCTTCGTGTTCTTTTTTTTATTCATTTTTATATACAAGTGGTACTAGAGGCGGGAGTCGAACCCGCATGAGTTTTAAAGCTCGATGGATTTTAAGTCCATTGTGTCTACCAATTCCACCACTCTAGCGATAATCAAAGCCCAAGTGGGTTTTCTTTTGGGGCGACATTTTTGAACTAATCTCCTCTAACATTTTTTCAATTTCTTCAAGAGATTCTTCAACTATAATACTTTCTTTGTTGTTGAAGTGAACTGTCATTGCGGTGTGACCAAGGCTAGTCGTTTCCTTTTTGATATGTGTTACATTATTCAATACAACAAACACCTCTTGATCGTAGTGGGTTAGTTTTAAAGTATTCATAGTTTATGTATTTAAAGCTCCCAAGGCCCGCCATATTCCTGTTGTAGAATGCGAGTAAAATTGCATTGATTCGTATGCTCAATCGGCAACGCCGTTTTGTGAGTGTCAATCACAACATTGCTATTTTTTGATAGAGCATAGCAAGTGTCCATTTCCTCGATCTTTTCTTTTGCCATTTTTCTAGCGAGTGGCAAAGCTCCACCTTTTTCACCCTTAAAGGCGTCTGGGTTTTCATTTAATATTTTAAACAGGCAGAT
>CEUI01013707.1_pt1 | contig 13692 bp, 20 predicted proteins | sample 531411 | NCBI WGS metagenome assembly CEUI01 (sample SAMEA2622841, study PRJEB7988) | marine metagenome | isolation source: saline water (ENVO:00002010), including
CCTAAGCAATAGGATCTACCTGATCTTGGGGTAATTATTTGTTAACGGAGTGGAACAGCAAGTACATTTTTTCAACATTTCAATAAAAAATTTTTGGAATTAGCACGATGAGTATTTTGGAGCAGTCTCTTGGTATAGCAGAGGACATACTACCATCAGTAACATCAAAGCGAAAGAAAAGTTCAGCGTTCCACTTCGCCTTTGGGTTTAGAAAAAATAAACTGATTGCGATTGGTCAAAATGACCCAGAGAAGACCAACGCAAAGGCTGTCAGGCTATCAAAAAGGTTTAAAACTGACATTAAATACCCATATATGCACGCCGAGACAGATCTAATCTCTAGACTGTGGGGAAAATATTATATAGACAAAAACCTTTCAGTGGTAGTCGTGAGGCTAAACAGGAATGGCGAATTAAGAAACAGCAAGCCTTGTAAGAGGTGTAATAAAATTCTAAAAGCGTTGGATATTACTAAAGTATGGTGGAGCACAGATTATGGATTCGATAAACAGACTTAATGGAACCAGAACCTATTTAGTTGGAGCAATGGATCGCGTTGCAGACGCCGGTTCAGGTTGGAGAGAGAATATCACCCCAACCCTTGAGCAAATGGGTGTAACTGTCCTTAACCCTTGCAAGAAACCGATTGATGTCGGGGTCGAGGACGATGACTCTAGATATTGGATGGAGCATTACAAGGAAACAGGACAGTTTGATAAAATTAAGCAGGAGTATGGCGTCATAAGAACCGTAGATCTTAGGTGTGTGGATATATCAGATTTCATCGTAGCCCACATTGATCTTGATGTACATGCGTGTGGAACTTACGAGGAGATAACCTTAGCCAACAGGCAGAAGAAGCCAATTTTAGTCCACTGCAAGCAGGGCAAGAAGAATGCTCCTAACTGGCTGTTTTTTATGTTGCCACACGAGCACATTTTTGACTCAATGGATGATCTTATGGTATATCTTCATTACGTCAATCAGAGCAATAACCCGCGCCACTACGAGAGGTGGTTTTTCTTCAACCGGGATACTGAGGGGGTAATTAATAATTCAAAAAAAATAGTAAATAGCTAGATCAGTTTCGCGCAACAGCTCACAACAGAGTGCGTGAAAAACAAATAATCTCCAACCTACTGAGAAAAGGAATCATCAAGAAACTATGAGCACAACAAATTTTCTGTTTATTCATATACCAAAATGTGCAGGGACGAGCATTTCCGAGAGCTTGATCCCTCATAACCCTGCGGCCTGTCAGGGGAAAAATGGAAATTTGTGGGTTAAATCGCCACAGCCATCACTAAACTCTATAGTCATGGGAAGAGATGACGGCGTAATTCCACCAGACAACCTTGAAGGATATGATTATATCTTTTCAGTTGTCAGAAATCCTTGGGACAGAGCCGTATCTTGGTTTTTCTGGCATCAACAACGCAGCTACCACGACCACTTTAAGTGGTACAAAGAATTCTCCTCTTTTGAGGAGTGGGTGATGGGCGGTATGGAGACGCGACCACATAGAGACATATACTTTCAAATGAAAGACTCGTGGCTTTTATACGGAGACTCGGATGAACATTTGTGCGACCTAATGATGAAGAAGAGAAGGCGTGGAATAGATGCTTTAGGGTGGACATCGAAAGGCTTGCCAAAAATCCCCTTTTTGGTAGACGATATATTTAAACAGGAAGATCTAACAGACCCTAACAAGCCACACTGGAAGCACTTGGTTCAAAAATGCGGCCTTGCTTATAGGCCACTAAAGCACACAAACAAATCAAAGCACAAGAACTATAAAGATTACTACAACGAGAAAATGATAGAAGCCGTATACAACATTTGTAAAGAAGACATAGAATTTTTTGGATACTCCTTTTCATGAATACAATATTTACACAACATCTCAAGTCCAAGTATGTAGACATAGTTTACAACTTAACAAGTCCCAAGGTCTGCGACATAAAAGTCAAGGAGCTGTCCTCAGAGCATGAAGAAACATTTCGCGTGACGTATGGTAGCCCCAGAACCATAAGCTATGAAACCCCCTCTGTGGGTATACTAAAACTAGAGATAATGAAGCCAAAAGACGCGCAGATTGAAATAGTATCCATTGTAAACAGGTCTCAACAGGGAGATTTTTTAAACCTCTCTGAATCCAACCTAGTTGATAAGAATAATTACGATAAAAACAAATCTAAGGTTAGCGAGTCGATGCTTGACGCAAAACCACACATACAGTGGTTTTTAACTTGGAAATGCAATTACAAGTGTCAGTACTGCTGGCAGGAAGCCGCCAATGAGATTTATAGAAATACCAAAAACAATAAGCTTACACCCGAATTGTGGGCAGAATCTTTCAATAAACTGAATCCCAAAGAAATTTACTTCACAGGAGGGGAGCCTACCCTATACAAAGGTCTTGTTGACGTAATAAAAATGCTAAACCCTGAGATAGAACTTCGCATGACAACAAATTTCGGCAAGACTTTTAATCTCGACAAGTGGTCTGAACTACCCCCCAACAGAGTAGACGTAGACGCAAGCCTTCACCCCACACAGGTCAATGTTGATGACTTTATCAGGAAGGTTGCGGATTACACTGAAAAGTACGGATCAGAAAAGTTTGGTATAGAACTCGTCAGACATCCTGACAACCTAAAGATAGTGAACGAAGCTGGTCTAATAGATTTTTGTAAAGATAGGGGTATAACCTTAAATCTGGATGAGTACGTATCCGTGTTTGAAGAAGAGGATCAGGACGGCATGGAGCTTGATCTTTACAAGCAAATAGTAGATATAAAACCTTTAAGCCCTCTGGACTTCGGGCCTCTTTGTGAACCCGTTGAAATACCTCTCGACTGCTCACTTAAACTAGAACCCTGTACAGATAAAGCAAGGCTCCCCATTTTCTGCCCAGCGGGTAGTATGCGTATAAATGTAGATGGCTTTGGAGATGCTTACACCTGCATGAGCGCTGTCGATAGATCAAAAATGTTTGGCAGGCACGCACTACCCCACTACAAACCAGTTGGAAATATACTAGACGACAATTTCTCACTGATGTCTGAACCCGTAGTGTGTTGGGAATCTTTCAGATGCTCTGCCTGCGATTCGTGCTTTGTGAGTAAATTTTGGGAACCTATGGATGAACAATTTAATATGCAACTACCGATATGTGAATAAGGGGGAGTGAAATGGATATACACACACACAAATTATATTCACGCTTTCCTGAAGAGCTTTTCCCAGCTTCTGACGTTTCAAGCTATAATAAGTCTCTACTAACAGGAATGAAAGTAGCTTCCAAGTGCAACATTCTAATAACAGGACTATGTAGAAACATAATAGGAACCTTAGATCATACCATAGCTAGATTGTATCACACTGCCTCATTCTTTAGGGACTACAGATTTGTCGTATATGAAAACGATTCAATAGATGGCACTTCCGAATCAATACTAAACCACTCAATAAAGGATGACAAGTTTTTATTAATTCAAGAAAACACAGGACACAAGCATTTCGTTGGCGGTAGGGAAGTTGAGAGGCCTAAATACCTAGCCTCCCTTAGAAATAAATGCCATACGTACATAGAATCCCTTGCGTATAAACCAGACTTTGTAATTGTGATAGATCTAGACCTACTTGGTGGATGGTCTTATGACGGGATCATGAATTCATTAGCGTATGGTGATCTTGGGTGGGGTGCTATGACCGCAAACGGCCTACAGTTTAGGCAAAAAACCATCACAAGAAAACTGGCAGGTGTTCCAGACCAAGAACTCTCTGAAGTTGAAAGGCTATTTTTTGACACATGGGCTTACAGGGATTATGGTGACGAAAAACTAAAGATATGCGATATAGTTAATTTGTATAGATTTGAAAGGGGAGATCCTCCAATAGGGGTTTTCTCAAACTTTAACGGTCTTGGGATATACAGGCCTGAGTCAATAAAGGGGGTTCAGTTTGGGGCAGAGGAAAATAAAGATGGAAGCGTAACCAACGAGTGGAGCTATTTTCACAGGGAAATGAGAAAGCGGGGCGAAGATATATTTTTGAATCCCTCTCTAATAACGTTATATTCTCCACATGAATTCTCACTCAAAGTCTGATTCAAAGTGTATAATTAAGAGGTTTACAGTTTCTCTAACCACAAAAGGAGCCAGACATGTCCAACCCAATCTTTATACCGGAAAAGGAAATCGCTGACAATCTCCACATGCCCCAAGTTATAGAGCTAATGGAGGATGTATTCAAGCACCCCGAAAAAGGGGATATGGTACCTAAGATATACCTAGAGGAGGGTTTAGAAGGAAACGACTTCAGGGCAATGCCAGCCAGACATGGGAAGTATTCTGGGATTAAATGGGCGGCTCTGTTCCCCCAAAATGGTGCCCGTGGACACGGCCCAAGCGTATCTGCTACTATAATAGTCAATAGCCTAGAAAATGGACGACCACTAGCAGTTATGGATGGAATGCTGATCACTTCCTACCGCACAGCGGCAGTGACAGCGGTAGCTACTAAGTATCTGTCTAATAGTAACGCTGAAACGGCAGCATTCATAGGTTGCGGTTTCCAGACCAACTTTCAAATTGAAGCTATCTGTAATGTTAGAAATATCAAGACAATAAAACTATTTGACCTAGATAAAGACAAAGCTAACGAACTTTGTTCAAATATTAATGTTGACAACTGCGAAGTATGTGATACAATTGAAGATTGCGTAAGGGGTAGTGACATATTAACAACCCTAACACCTTCAAGATCACCTTTCGTTAAGGCTGCATGGATCGAGCCGGGCATGCACGTAAACGCGATAGGAGCTGACGCTGAAGGCAAACAAGAGTTTGAGGACAATGTGGCCAACGTGTGTTCACTGTTTGTAGTTGACGATAAGGTTCAAGCTTTTCACTCTGGTGAATCACAGCATAGCGAAAACAAGGAATCAATGCTGGATCTATTTCATATTGTTAAAAATGGATTACCCCTTGGTTTCGACCACGAAACAGGAATCAGCTTTTTTGATTCGACAGGCCTAGCTATAGAGGACGTAGCGTTGGCTGGACTTATTTACGAAAATTATATTGGAGTTTAAAGTGAGGCCTTTATGGATGGACAAACAAGCGAGGATGTCAGAGAGCACCTTTCTAACGTTTTTGGTAATGATCTTCTTTTTGCCGATGGCTTTGACAGTGCTATTATTGGCGTTGCTGATGGCCATGATTCAGGAAGGGTGGTATACGATTACGAAAAAATGATCGAGGCCTGCATGAAGGAAGCCGGAATGACATACGAGGACTCTGTAGAGTGGATAGAGTTTAATACTATATCTGCATACGTAGGAAGGAATACACCCATATATGTTAATAGATACGAGATTTCCTGAATATCTTTTTCCTGCACCTGAGCAGTACTCTGAGCAATACGAAAAGTATGTACTCCAAGGAAAAGAGCTGTGTGAAGAAAGCTCTGTTATATTTTGTGGTATATGCAGAAACATAGAGCCTGTTGCCAGACTCAACCTTGAAAGAATATATAAAACTGCGGAGTTCTTCAAAGAACACAGGATAGTCATATACGAAAACGATTCTACCGACAACACGGTTGCTGAGCTATCAGTGGATGATGACAACCTGCATCTCATATCAAATTCAAGAGAGTCCTCAAACTACAGAGAAAAAGACGACCCAGACCAACTAATACGGGCCACAGAGCTGGCAGAATGTCGCAATGTCTATATGGATTATATATCTTCCATGGAAGATGTTGATAAGTTTGACTATGTGGTTGTTATAGATTTAGATCTTAAAGGCGGGTGGTCTTATGAAGGCTTTCTCAATTCTTTTGCTTATCTAGAAGTTGCCGACTGTGTTACATCCTACGGCATACTCACTGAGTACACCAACACAAAGAGTCTAGAGGAAGTAGAGCAACAATACTACATGATGTTCGACTCTTGGGCCATGCGACCCCTAGAGGTTTTTGATCTCAGGATTAACGAGGTCTCTGGATTCAACCACCTTAAAACAGTAAGGGGAGAACCCCCTCTACTTGTCAACTCAAACTTTAACGGCCTCGCTATATATAAGAGAGAGCCGTTTTTGAAGTTTAGGTACTCAGCCAATTCTCCGGGTGCTGGATATACTGTAAATTGTGACCACCCCTGTTTACATAAGCAGATGGTTGAGAATGGATACAGTATACTGCTTAACCCATCAATGATAACGTCGTATTCAACACACAGGTATTGCAAATGAAAAAACTAGAGACGGTTACGCTCATATCAGTAACAGGTTTAAGATCTCTGGCAAACAACGCTCTCAAGGCAATGGTTAAATGCTGCGAGGGTATTGACTTTGCTGAAAAGAAATTATTATGCCCAACCGACGAGGTGCTGGATGGCATAGAGGTGATAGATATACCAGAAATGGACGAGGAAGGATACAACAGATTTTGCCTATCCAAACTTAAGGATTATGTATCGACAGAGCACTGCTTGGTAGTACAGTGGGACGGCTTTATCATAAACCCACACCTATGGGACGACAAATTTCTTAACTATGATTATATAGGTGCGGCTTGGGGGCATGGCTGGGAAAACAGGGTTGGCAACGGAGGATTCTCCCTACGGAGCCAGAAGTTTTTACACGCAACCTCGGAGCTAATTGAAAAGTATAACCCAAACGAACAACATAAAGAACCTCAACTTCCCCCAGATAGACCCGTCCCAGAGGACTGGTTTTCATGCGTCCACCACTTCAGCTACATGCTTTCCAAGGGCATCAATTTTCCAGACCCAAGAACAGCTTTAAGCTTTTCTGTTGAATGGGCTAGGGAAGAAAAATATTACAACAGGCTTGAACTGGAAACCTATAACTCATTCGGGTTTCATGGAGAGCAGAATGAGGCCGCTATGGAAGAATTATACGGAAGCAAGGCAAGGAAAACCATAAGAATGGAGTGGAATAAGTAGATGACAGGTAACGTATGCATAATAGGACAAGGGTTTGTTGGGACTGCGTTAAGGAAGGCTTTTTCAAAGCATTACAATGTCCACACTTATGACAAGTTCAAGGACGGTGAGTTCAGTAGTATATCTGACGCTTCTAGTGGATGCGACATAACTTTTGTATGCGTACCCACACCTATGGCTCCAGATGGGGAGTGTGATACATCAATAGTTGAGAGTGTGTGCAAAGAAATAGACACCAACTCTATAGTAGCTATTAAGTCCACCGTAACACCGGGAACGACATCCAGAATTTCCTCAGAAAATCAACAAAGGGTTGTCTTCAACCCTGAATTCCTCTTAGAGAGAAATGCTACTGAAGACTTCAAAAATACCAGCAGAATCATTCTTGGTGGAACTCCATCAGCAACAAAGGTAATGAAGCAGTTCTACCTCAAAGTCTTTCCTAAAGCTAGTATTGTACAGACAACATCAGAGACAGCGGAGTTTGTAAAATATCTGACAAACTGTTTTTTGGCAGCAAAGGTATCAATAGCTAACGAGTTCTGTATGCTATGTGATGCTGTTGGGGTAGACTACGATAAGGTAATAGAGTATGCCACCTACGATGATAGACTCGGAAACACACACTTTGCCGTTCCCGGCCCTGATGGTAGACTAGGCTTTGGCGGTAGCTGTTTTCCCAAAGACTTAAATGGAATAATACACTTCGCAAAAAAGTTGGGACTAAACTTAAACACCTTAGAGGGAGCTTGGTCTACAAATATAGACGTGAGACCCGAGAGGGATTGGGAAAAACTTAAAGGAAGGGCAGTTCAATGATAAATATTATATCACCTATCAACCAACTTGGTTATGGGATCACAGGTCTTAATATATGCAAGTCTCTAAGTCAGATTACAGATGTATCCCTTTGGCCAATAGGTCAACCAACAGTAACCAACGAAGAAGATGCTCGCTGCATAACTGAACTCATATCCATGAGCAAGATGCCTGTCTTTGAAGCACCTCAAATAAAAATCTGGCATCAGCATGACATGTCTAGTTTTGCGGGGCATGGTATAAGAATAGGATTTCCCATTTTTGAACTTGATGCCTTTAACGATCTGGAAAAACATCACCTAAGCTCACTCGACAGAATCTTTGTGTGCTCCCAGTGGGCAAAGGATGTATGCCTAAGTAACATAGATTTTGATGAAGATAGAATTGATGTCATACCACTAGGAGTTGACTCTGACATATTTGAATATGTGGAAAAAGAACATACAGACAAGACAATCTTTTTTAATTGTGGTAAATGGGAAGTAAGAAAGGGTCATGACATACTATACAAAGCATTTGAGGAAGCTTTCACTGAAGAAGACAATGTTGAACTCTGGATGATGTGCGATAACCCATTTTATAGCCAATCTGAACAATCCGAATGGATTAGCTTGTACAATCGCTCCAACCTCTCTAAAAAAATAAAATTTATAGGTAGGAAGGAGACACAGCAAGAGGTGTATAATATTATGTCGCAAACTGATTGCGGAGTATTCCCATCAAGGGGTGAGGGCTGGAACCTTGAGCTTCTTGAGATGATGTCTTGCGGAAAGCAGGTAATAGCCACAGACTATTCAGCTCACACTGAATTCTGCAACGCTGATAACTCCCTACTCGTACAGATAAAGAACAGAGAACTTGCCTATGATGGCAAGTGGTTTCATGGTAAGTGCGGAAACTGGGCTGAGATAGGCGATGAGGAAATATCATCAATAGCCCTAGCTATGAGGGAAGTGCATAAGAACAAGAAAAAAAATCAGGCTGGCATAGAAACTGCCCATCAATACACTTGGGAAAATGCAGCTAGAAAAATATTAGAGGTAATCAATAATGTTTAATTTTTTCAAGAAGAAAAAGCCTGAACCAGTAGAGCAGAAAAGCGATTGGCATAAGGAGGATTTAGTAGACGCATGCGTTGTTTATTATGTTAAGGAGGACGGAGAAGTTTATGTAGATGTGGAAATGAGGGATTATGAGGAATCTACGGTAAACAACTTCTTCACACTCATTGAAACACTTAACGACAAGGGTTCTTTTTTAGAGCTTTTGGAGATTGCCAAAAAGGGACTATTAGACAGCGGGAAGGAGGACATATTCCTAGAACTAGCCATAAGGCTGGCCAGTAAAATAAATGAAGACGAATTTTTGAAAGAAGAACCTTGCATTCGACCTTCCGATGTGTTATAATATGGGAGTCATCAAATGACAAGTAAACGAAAAATAGGCTGGCAGAAGTACGAAGACGTTCTGGAACGCCAGCTCAAATCTCCTATGATGAGAATCTTTCTCAATCAAATCATCGAGGCACAACAATATAGTCAAGCAGACGACAACCAAGAAGAATCGTATTTTGATCAAGAAAAAGGCAGTAACTCTAAAGAAGAGGACTTAATGCTGCCGATAATCCCAATATCAGACGAGTTTGCTCAAGACGCAGCACTAGTATCTAATTTTGATTGCTGGGTGGGGCACACAAACTTTGATATAACACCCTCAATTCTCAAAAAACTGAACGAGACAGAGGGGATTGAGGTTCTTAGGTTAGTAAGCAGATACCGATTCTTTATAGGGGTTGGAAGGATGTTTGATTTTAAAAACGTGAGAAAAAACCTTGAAAATAAACTTAAATAACCATAGGAGATATCATGGATAAACAAATTGAAGAAGCTTTGCAAAATCAGGACATACAAAATATAATGAACAAGGCGGCTGGATCTTTCAGAAGTCAACTTAATGACGACGAGATCCACACCTGTAAGTTGAATGCTCTTTGGAAAGCATTTACTAATTGGGATGAAAAGAAGGGTTCTAAGTTTACAACTTACCTCTATAGCGGGGTTAGGATAGAATGCATAAGAGAGGTTAAGTTTAACAAAAGAAAGCACCAACCTCTACATTCCAATCTCCCAGACGAATCAGATCACTTTTTTTCCATAGAATTGATGGACGAAATAGACAAATGTTCTAACAGCGACCTCATTCTAGACAGAATGGACAACATGACCATCAAGGAAATAGCCAAGAAGCATGGCTGCAACAGAGAAACAATACGAAGAAAAGTGAAAAAATCCGTACAGCAATTGGCAAAACGTATGGAATAAGGTGTATAATAATGTTAGGAAAATAGGAATAAATTGTGGAGCCGGAATTTGAACATCTAACTTTTTATATAGGGAGTCTATTATGGCTACACAATCAGCATCAGGTGACTTCAGAGTCATCACCGGAAACAGCGGCAGAGTCGGATCTGACGACGGAGCACCCGTAACAAATGACGGCGGTTCTATGGTCAAGGGTGGAAACGTCGGCGGTATGGGAGACGCTTCTAAGATCACAAAAAACATTGATGTCAACGACATTAATGGCGCTAAGAGCTATGACTACGGATCTATCGTAGTAGCAAAAACGGCCACCAATCGAGCTAACGGCGATGAAAAAACCGACAATCCTGACGGTATCGTAAAAGCAAAAAGCGGTGGCACTGGAGGTCTCGCTTACTTCCCAGACGCTAGAGCTGGTGACAGAAACTTCCTCCTTCGAGCTGCGGGAACTACCGGAGCTGGAAAAGTCAACAATGACAGCTCCAGCCTTCTAAATAGCACCGGTAGAGAACACAGCTCCACTACGACCTATGATGGCGTTCATAATGTAGATAGCGTCTACAACCACGGAACAATGACATACAATATGTTGGCAGTACCAAGTACTGACCGTGTTCCGGGTAGAACTATTTCTGGAGCTAGTGGCGAGCCTACCGCAGCATCTAACTTCACTAACGCTATTAGTCAATCTGCATCTACTGATCATGCTGCTATTCCTAGTGGCGCTGCACAGTTTGGTATTCCCGGCGAACTCACTTACATGTTCGGTGGCAAGAATCCAAAGCAGACCGATTACAAACGTAGAGACATCAGAGAAGGCACTGACAACTAACCTACCAACCATAAAGAGAGTTCCTCCTCCGGGAGGACTCTCGTTTTTTTTCAGAAGGGGTAGGTCATGGAGCCAGATACCGTAGTAATAACAACAACACTCTTAAGCTTTGCGGGAGGTTTTCTTTCTTGGATATTTTTTAAGGTAGTTAAACCAACTTTGAAATTTATAGACAAACACGAAGATTTGTCAGAATCTATAGATACGATCAAGAAAGAGATAACCACGAATGGTGGTGGAAGCCTGAAGGATGTTGTCTGCAAACTTGGAGACACTTGTGGTAGGATAGAAGAAAGTCAAAAAATAATAGAGCAAAGGTCTAAAGCCGCATTGCACTACAATTCCACAGCGCTCTTCGAGACAGATAATGCAGGAAGGTTAGTCTGGACAAATGAATCTTTCAATGAATTAACCGGTCAGTCTACAAATAATCTAGAGGGTAGAGACTGGATAACATATGTTCACGAAGACGAAAGGGAAGAGTTCATACATGAGTTGAATTCTTGCCTGAGCATGAACAGGAGATTAGATAAGGAAACGAAAACATCAGATGATATGGATGTGAGAATAGTAGGGTTTCCCTACAAACTCAACGAGGACGAACAAGGCGGTTTCTTAATAAGTGTATCAGAAATTTCTCAGAAAGGTTAAGTCAATGGAACCATCAAAAGCTTTTAGTTTAAACTTGGGCGACCTCAGACGTGTTGGTATCAACGGTTTACTAGTTGGACTAGCCGCAGGCCTCACCTACATCGGAGGAAACCTATCCTCACTTGATCTTGGGGCTTCCAGTATGGTTGTAGTTCCAATCGTTAGCATTCTCTTAGATGCTGCTGTTAAGTGGGCTAAGAACAACCATGTTGTAGACCAGCCGGATACGCCTGCATAACCCATTAAAAAGGATCTATTAATGATGGCTAAACTATCGGATACAAAGGTAAGTTTAGCTGCTTTAATCCCTTGGGCTTTGGTTTTGGTATTGGGAACACTGAAAGTATCAGAGTTCACCCATCCACCGCTTTCACCCCCCACTGTTGACCAAGTTGTTGACACGGGGGGAGATAGTGGTGAAGAACAGGCCGAAGTCGAGGTGGATAAAGTCGCTGAATCTTTAGCTTTTGTTGAGAGCGAATTCAACAAAATAGAAAACGAAGACGACAAAATTCTAATATATAAACTTCTATCAGGTGCCGCTGAATATCTAAAGCACGCAAAGAATCTAGACAATACCTCACAGTTTGATCCCATATTAGCTAGGGTTCAGACTTCTTATGGTTGGGATCGTGAGCGGTACCCCGAATTTACAGACGCTGTTTCTAGTTACCTAGTAGCGTCTGGATATGATGAACCCAGAAAACTTGACAGCCAAGAGGATCGAGACTGGTTTCAAGGTATATTCGAGTCCCTATCTGGAGCTGTAAAGCTATGAAAAACCTATCTCACTTAGGGGGTTGGGTTAGAGACGAGCAGGGTGTTGACGAAGCGATGAAGTCCTTGCCCCACCCAGTTTTCAAAGATTCTTGGGGCGTTATTAAAGATTCCGGCAAAGGTAAGACCATACTCTTATATGATATAATCAAGAGAGTTGCTGGAAAATTCCCAAACAGAATCCAAACAATAGGAGATTGCGTATCACAGGGTGCTGCGTATGCAGTAGATGCTGCTAAGTGTGTGGATATACACATAAACAAAGAGTTTGAGGAGTGGGTAGCTGAAACAGCAACTGAGGATATATATGGTGGCTGTAGAGTTATCATAGGTGGCGGAACATTAAGGGGAGATGGAGCTTATGGTGTATGGGCGGCTAGGTACTGCAATGAATATGGAGCTATTCCCAGAGGCAAGTACGGAAACGTAGACCTTACAACTTACAGCGGATCTAAAGCTAAAAGCTGGGGTAGACCGTCTGGGGGAGTACCAAAAACCTTGTTAGATATATCAAAGCAACACCCTATCCAAACTGTATCTAGAGTGGATACTTATGAGCAGGCGAGAGATTTGCTAGCAAACGGTTACGCAATAACAGTTGCAAGCAACCAAGGTTTTTCATCCCAAAGAGACTCAGAAGGATTCGCCAAGCCCAAAGGAGAATGGGCGCACCAAATGTGTTTGTTAGGCATTGATGATGGATACAAGAGACCCGGAGTTTTGTGTGTGAATTCTTGGGGGAGCTGGAACGCAGGCCCTAAAAGACTAGAACAGCCAACAGGTTCTTTTTGGATTGACGCAGATGTAGTGGAAAAACGTATGCTCAGTCAGGGAGATTGCTGGGCTTTTAGTGGATATGAGGGATTTAAACCTAGAAAGCTCAACACAAGGATCATATAGATGATGCAGAAAACAAAGTATTTTTTACTATTTGTGTCCACATGTGCCTTGATTTTTATGTTCACATATGGTAAAATATCATCCGGTATCACAAATATCAAAGAAAACAAAATAGATATAGATGAAAAGAGAAACGAGGCCTTTGTAGCCTTCGTAGTAAACGAGACCGAGGCTCAACCTATAACACCCAAACCTCACCCCGATGTAGAAAAATGTGCCTGTAAAGGTACTGGGTATATATGGCACGGCGATGGGCATCAAACCAAATGTCCATACCACGAAGAACCGGAAGAAGATGACGACGATGATGATGAGGAGGAAAAGCATAGGTGCAGGTGCGATACAGCAACTACATACTGTAATTGCAAAAATGCCTATGGAAAATGTCAATGTAAAAAACGTTAAACACAGCA
>CEUI01000590.1_pt1 | contig 13687 bp, 1 predicted proteins | sample 531411 | NCBI WGS metagenome assembly CEUI01 (sample SAMEA2622841, study PRJEB7988) | marine metagenome | isolation source: saline water (ENVO:00002010), including
ATCACAACGATGCCAGCCCCGGTCGAGGTGGGGTATGACTACGGTGAAACTGTCACCCCGTTTGTTGAGACAATCAAGAAGACGCCCCCACCCCCAGCAGATGAGGTCAATAAGGTAACCAGCTCTGACATCGCAGCCAAACAGGAAGTAATCAAGGAGCAGTCGGACAAGGTCAACGCTCTGGCCAAACTGTTAGGTGACCTCGCCAAAGAGCAGGCCAAGCTGACTGAGAAGGAGGACGATGGGAAACTGACAGAAGATGAACAGGCCAAGCTTGACGATATACGAACCGAAGTCTCCGCTATTCAGGATTTAATAAACAAGCTAACCAACTCCATCTCATTACAGGCCAAGCGCATCGAGAACCTGAAGGGGAAACTTGTAAGTGAAGACACCATCATTGACGCCGAGACAGGAGAAGTTTCTACAGTTGGCAGCCTCAACGAAGACAGCTTGGACTATGAAAGCGGCATCACATTTTTGGTTCAGGAGAAAGAGGGAGAAGAAAGCGCCACATTCAGGCAGGTTAATAAGTTACTCAAGGGTGGACAACCTGCTCCGGCCTATTATGCGATTGACCCCCAAGGCGTAGCCACATTGGACGAGGCGCTTGAGTTGCTCGCTCAAGAGGGACAGGAAGTGGGAGACCTGATTCAGCCGCCTGATATTACCGCGCAGTCCAAGGCTTTCGGTAAGGGGGCTTCGGCCAATACTCGCAGGATGACAGCCCTGTATAGCAAAGCAACAGGGGAAGTGTTCGTTGTTGGAACCGGCAAGATAGTCAGGCGTAAGAGTCCAGATTTCCAGAAGACCGTTTTCTTTTTCAGGAGTCACGCGGGAAGAAAGAAGGGCTACCTAACACTTGAGCAGGTAAGAGAACAGGGTGACCTGATCCCGTTCGCCTCAATGCGGCTGACTTCACCAAGGACGAATCCAGTATTTCATTTCGACAGCCTTGGTAAGTATCAGGAAAGGATGGGGAACGCACCTAACAGGGTGAGGGAAACATCAGAGGCTGTAGCCAGAACACAGGCCAGCATACAGACCGGCGACGTTGACACCGCCACCCCGTCTCCCGATTTTGTTGCCGCCGTTGAGGACGCCCCGCTTCTTCAAGAACTGGTTCAGAACGAGGAGGTGATGGGGGAACTGTTTGATTACATAGAGGACGACGCCAAAGGGGTATCGGAATCCACGCGCAACTTGATAAACGAAGCCGTTGCTCGGCACATCAGCCAACAAGGAATAGCTGGCGAGCTTCAGGAGCTGGGTCGGCTGGACTTGAGTAGTAAGTCAAGTATGGACGCCAGTTTGCTCGGCTTGCTTGCGGAGGCATTGGATGCTACGTTCGCCCTATCTTATGAGCAAGACAACGCAAAACAAGAGTTTATCGGAAGGGCCGCATCACTACAGCCAAGCCTACTGGGACAGACTGGAGGAGATACGGCAAGACCTGCTATCACAGTCAAACGCTTGGAAAGAAGGCTCAGGCCGATCAACCCAGTCGACGAGAACGAGCAAGTCCTCTCCTTCCTATATCAACGACTACCACAAGAAGCACTCCGAACGCTCAATGAAGGCCATCTCGGAGCAGCAGCCATCGTCGCCGGAAGAGTTCGCCAGAAAATCCTTGATGCTGAAAAATCAGTCCCGACAACGCATAGAGAGCGCCAAAAGCTAGACGCCAAAATAAAGGCAGCCGAGGCGCGTGAGTTGACCGCTTGGGCCGAGGAGAATGGGCTGCTGTTTGACGGGGAAGAGTTTGCTCAGAACTGGATTGGTCAGGGGCGTCAATCTGGCATGGAACACCGTGTCTACTACGGCAGGGACGGTAGTGTGCATAAGGCCATATCCACGGGAGCCACTTGGTCTGAATATTTCGAGAGAATAGCCCTCAACAACTGGCTGTTCCCGTCGGCCCGTTACGAGTTCAACGGGTTCGCCATTCCGACAGAGGAGTGGAAGCAGGAGATGCCACATACGGGGCTGCTGAGTCGCCTCGATGAAGGTGATATGCCTTCGCCAATTGCCTTGGACTTGGATCAGCCTCAAGCCCTAGTTTCTCAACCGTTCATCAACCATGTTAGGCCGGCAACCGAGGAAGAGGTGTCCAAGCACATGGAAGAGCTGGGGTACTTACTGATCGACGCAGGGGCATATGATTTCTACAACCCTGATACAGGCGTAGTTGTTCGGGATATCCACGGCGAGAACGCATCCATAGACGAAAGCGGTAGTGTGGTTGTATTTGACTCCGTTCCCTACCGGGCGAGGGACTTGGACTACACCAGCGAAGGCCAGTTGGAAGGTCTACGTCGTCCGCCTGAATCAACGAAAACAATTCATCAGGTAGTCAAGGAGTTCTCTGTCTGGCATGGCTCACCCCATTTGTTTGAACAGTTCTTGCTTGAAGCCATAGGCAGAGGAGAAGGGTATCAAGCTTTCGGTTGGGGGCTTTACTTTGCAGAACGACGCGGGGTTGCGGAAGACTACAGAAGGAAGCTTTCACGAGGAGGGAGAGGCGTCATTTTAGACGACTTGGACTTAAGCGAAACTGGTCACCCGGAGCCGTTCAAACTAACCAACTTTAATCTGGAGAACATCGAAGACGAGCTAACAGATTGGCGGTGGGAGAGTTTAACTAGATCAATCGGGATACTGGAAAACGATTCAGATACAAAAGATTTTCTGTTCGCCGCCCAGCAGGTAGCCAAAGACCTAGATGGCGGCATGGAAGCTTTGAATGATGAAGTGAATCGGGATTTACTACGAAAGGAGGGAGATGATTTCGCGAGCATCTTAAGCGACCTTCAAGAATTAAAAGTCCCGATTGATACGATGACCGACAAGGAGTTGACTCACCTTTGGGCGGGGATTGAGCGAAAAGCAAGAGAGCGTGCGCTGAAAACAAAGATAATGTTGAAAAACGCTTTTTCTGACATTAGGAACTGGTGGTTCGAGGGGGGACGTGAAGCGTGGATAGAAAGAAATAAAGATGAGTACCTTACTAGGGGTGAAGGCGCGGTTCTGGACGCCATAAGGAACGAGACAGAGAAAGTACCAAGCAACATATCTATACAGCCAGACCTTTTACCTTTTTGGATTCGGGAAGATTTGTTTGAAGCGATCAATGGCGGCGCGGAGCAAGTAAAGGTTAACATGGGTGAATCAGTTTTGTCGTGGCGAAGAGGCGTTGAGACTTGGGTCAGCACTCCGGTGCAACTGGATTCAACCCCCGGCGAGGTTTACCGTGTCACAAGGAGAGAAGACATAATAAACGCGATGCGTGCCATAAAGGATGGCGAAGGGAAGAGCCTGTGGGTCGAAGACTTTGACAACTACATAACCGAATGGTCTACCTCAATTGACGAAAAAAATGGTGAGCGACAAGTGGACGAGAACGGGGCCGAGGTTCCAGTCCTGCCAAAAGAGGCGTTGGCGAAAGGATACTCTAAGGCGCTGGATATAGAGAACGTGGACTGGGGTATGTTCTCGCTTGGAATGGGGGAGTGGGAAGGATTCGAGGCATATGACCACGACGCTGGTGCTGGGGGACTCATCCCATCTGAACTCATTCAAAAATCAGAAGACCTTGGCTTCTCCTCAGAAGAATTCAGAACATTTATGCAGGTCAAGGCCGGGATTGAAGGTGGAGAAAGCAAGGGGGCAGCCTTCGGGTCGGTCAAGCAGAAGATGATAAGCAGGTTCGGGTCTAAGTTTAGCGAAGAATACCATGTCTACGACAAACTGCTGCGGTCGCTTATCGAATTGTTTCCCCGAGGTGAGGCATGGGACGCTGAAACTGAAGATCGGTTTATAGAGACGTTAGCAATGGATGTGTGGCCACTCCGCGAAGCAATGAAAAGGAATGTAGAACTATTGCACTACCATTCCGAGCCGGAGGAGACTCTTGATCCAAACTACGGCCAGCCTAGGACAGATCAACAAAACAAAGAGGATTTTACAGACACTATCCCGATTATGATTAGCAGAGCGTTAGGTACGACTGCAATTGAGTTTTTCTCTGAAGAAATTTTATCGGGGGGCAAAATCCCAAAGGATGCGAACGACTATAAGGGAGGAGAAGATAGGTGGCGAGAGTGGGACAAATCCGAAAGTCAAAGAGAGGAGAAGATTGAACAATGGTTAGATACGGACGCAGTTAGTCTTACTGGCCCCGGATTTGAGGGTACGCATTTCCCTGCCGGCGAAACCGTGAGGGGATACATAAATAGATTGATGCTCGCTGAACAGGATAAGCTTAACTACCTGAACAGATTATTCAAAAGGGTTGGGATAAAGAATGAGGGCGCACTGTATAGCGTGGACTTGAACGCAGAAAGCTGGGAGTTCCTACTACATGACTACACCCTGTTGTCGCAACTCGAATCAAGCGAATATTTTAACGAAGGCAACACCACGGTTAAGCAGAGGAAGAAGCTTGCTGAAATATTGATGCGCGTGGTCTTGTCGAGCCCCGAATCCGGTAGGCCGTCCAGAGATAAAACTGCCAAGAATATGGCTGATGAAGTCGATGAGGATGGTAAAATGTCATACAGCGCAATAGAAAAAATCCTCAAGTTTAATCCCGCACGTAGTATCTTCCGCGACAGGGTGACGGTTTCCCCATCACTAATCAGATCCAAGGGAATGGACTTAAGGTCGAATCTTGAGCAGGACATTTATCTTAGGCGAATGATTGAAGACGAGGAGTGGTTGTCATACATCAACGGAGAGGTGATGGCACAGTTTTACGAGACTACGCAAGGGGCTGCGTTGGACGAATGGAACCGAAACCACAGGATAAAGTTAGATCGGCTTGAGGGGTGGTTCCGAACCGGGCGTAAGCTTCCGGGCGGCGATCTGGACTGGCTACCTGAAGTGTCTTACTACGCCGCTGAAGACGAGGCATGGGGGCCGGCATTCGAAGAGAAATACGGAGAAGATGCTCTGCCTGAAGTACGTTTTCTTAGGCTTACGCCGGGGCAGGCCGTGAAGTTCGGCAAACTGAAAGACGGGGGTGAACTTGAAGACAATAGCAGCTACTGGGCTAAAAATGGGCGCAAGGACGCTGACCGACCTGTACTAACGCACGAAAGGATATCCGAGTTTCTCGCTTACGAGTTAGACCCTAAAGCGAGCATTGACAAGGCATTGGATGCGGAGGAGGCTGGTTATATCGTAGTCGATCCCGGCGACACGCCTCTGAAAAAGAACCAATTCCTAACCGATATTGGGTTTACTCAGGCGCGAGAAAATTACGGGCCGGATGCCTTTTTACTTAAGCCCGTAGTGATTCCGGGGCAGGACAGGAGCGGGAGCGGGGACTTTCCTCGGTGGAAGCGCGGAGCGGTCGCTTACAGGAATTGGATAAAAAGAACTAAGGGCGACAAGGAGAGCGCCGGCTTCAAGTCAGATGTAATGAAGGAAGCGGCAGAGACCCTCAGGGCAGCTGGGTTTGCAGGTATAAAATATTTTGATGGTCTCAGCAGGGATAAAGGAAAAGGGACAAACAACTATGTTATGTTTGACGAAGCCCGCATTAGTATCATCAACCGCAACGGCGAAAAACTAAGCCCGACCAAGGCGCTGGAGCTGGTAATCTCGGAGCAGGAGCGAATAGCTAGGAAATGGCAGAGCAATACGCCCGCGTCAAAAATACCGAAGCAATGGAAGGAGTCTATCGACAGGGACAAAAAAGCAAACAAGGTGGATGTTGCCGGAACCACCGCAGATCAGGTTTCAATTAACCCTAAGATCCCAGACGAAAAGGTAGTCTCTGTCAGGGTAAGCAACCCCGAGAAAATCAAACCCAAGGCATATAGGGAAATCCTAATGTCGATAGCCAACAACAAGTTCAAGGACGAAAGCCACAGAGCGTTAGCCCGAGAGCTTGCCGACGCAAAAAACCCTCCGCTCGTGGTATATGCTGACGGATCGCAAGAAGAACGGTTCTCTCTCAAAGGAAAAAGCCAAGCCAAGGGGCATTACCAAACGCAAGGAGGGGTCGCGAGCATTGTCCTTAACGACTGGGCAGTGGATACCAGCATGGACGAAACAATGCTGCACGAATCCCTTCACCACCTAACGCTTGACGCGCTAACTGCCCCTGAGACTCCTGAGCAGAAAAGGTTCGCAAGGCAGATGAGGACTATTCATCTGGAGGCCGTCAAAAAATACAATAGCTTTCTCGAACTTGTCCCTACGTCTATGTGGGAAACGGTCGTTAGCAAGAATCTTGGCCTTGGGGCCATCGAAAGACATTTGGAATCTTTGCCAAGCGAGACTTTCACTGACCTAACAAGAGAAGAAGCCACCAAGATTTCTGAAATACTGTACGCCTCGTCTCAGAAGGAAGGGGTTGGCTTGTTGGAGTACGGACTGGCTGATGTTGACGAGTTCGCTTCAAGCTTAACGAACCCAGATTTTCAGAAACTACTGAACGCAATGCAGGCGTCAGAAAGGACACGGGTGTCACCTGAGAGGAGAAGCCTATGGGATCAGATCGTCCAGCTATTCGTTAACTTCTTCAACGCGAGCGAAGGCTCACTTCTTGAGTCGGTAGTAACCGAGGTGCTTGGGTACAACAGGGCTACTTTGGGTCAGACAATCAAGTTCAGCCCGGAAGAGCAAGTAGACCCGATCAGGCCAAGCGATGAGCAGGTTAAGCAGAAGTTCATAGCCACTCTGCAATCATTGGCTACGTCAGGTGTGGACGTTCAGGTTCTTACGGACGGACTGAACAAGCAGTTAGGTATGTACTCAGACAGGGCCATCCAACTTGTTATCGGAGACCTAGCCAATCCAACCGTTGATAATTTCAGGCTGCTGCTGCACGAGGCGGGACATGATCTCTTTGGCCAGTTCACCCCAGACCTGAGAGGTGTCTTCCATGACTCGGTTCAACACCTAACGGATGAAGAACTGCAAGTTGACACAGAGAAGCTGACGCAGAACATGGCCCCGGATAACCCGGTGTTCGAGACCATGCAGGAAGAACGGCTGGTTGATTCCGTGGCAAGGGAGCTGGCAGCTTCTGGGTTCGACCCTTCCGAAGCAAAGTCTTGGGTAAAGAAAGTGCTGAACTACCTGAGGGAGCTTTACTACCGAGCATACATTGAGGTGCAGCGAGCCTTGCTGGGCAGCGAGAACGTCAACGGCGAGATCGTTCGCAGGTATTTCCTACTGAGGATGCAAAGCCACCTAACAGGAAACTACACCCCTAACGCTATAACCATGATGGGGGGCGCACCGATGACCGCCGAGGAGTTCGGGCAGGCCAATCGAGGCGACAACTCTGAGGTAACAAAAGTATATGACTTCAACACCGGCATCGTTGAGCTTAAGGAGATACCGTCCACCTCGGTAAAGAACATACTTTGGAACAGCAAGCGCCGAGTTAAGTTCTCGGAAGATGGTAGCATAGAGGAAATCCCGATTGACCCACAGCCGTTACTATCTAGACAGAAGGCCGTCGAGGAGTATATGCAGACATTCTATGAGGAGCTGTACCTAATGTTCAACAACAGCGGCGAGAACGCAGAAGGCATAGGGTTCGAGAAGTTTGTTAAGGATTTCCTTAAGTCGTATGTCCCGGCCGATGAAATCACAAAGCTGGTGGAGAACGGTGCGAGAGCCGATGCTATGCTTGAGAATCTGGAGGAAACAACCGCCAGACCAAAGGCAGCCAAAGAAATTTACAGAAGAATAGAACAGGTGCGGGCCGCTTTCGAGAGCGCCAAGGGTGCAGCGTATTCGAGGAAGGCTGAAAGCTCAATGAACCGAGCTAAGAGACACGCCAGCAAGATGAAGGAGTTTCAGGCCAAGTACACCGACCTAACAACCTACACGGAAAACATTGTCGGAATCATTGACCAAGCGTTAAAGGAATACGCCAACCAAACCAAGACAAGCAAGCCGCACCTAGTAGCTAAAATACTGAAAAGCCTTGACCCGAAATATAAGTACAAGAATTACAAAGCAGCCCTAGAGAAGGCGAGGCGAAAAGCTCTAAACATGGAGGACGTGTTTGCGGCAATGGGCAACATGGACTTGGATTTTGAAAACACCGCCCCTGAGCAGCTTGCCTTACAGATACGAACTGAGCTGGCAGGAACGACGTTAGGTAGCAAGGTGGAGGACAATGTGGTTATCGCGTCCGTCCTTGGTTTTGCCAAGCGTTACCCGGAGGCCATGATCCTGTTGCAATTAAGGAGCGACAAGAACCGGGGCAACGTAGACAGGGCAATCAACTTAATGCTGAGCGACAACTCGGCTGGGATAACCGAGGCGCGTCGTCTGCTGCGAACCGCAATCACCAAGACAAAGGAAGGCGAACGACTTCACCAGCGCATACTGACCCTCAAGAACAAGATAAGGTTGATCTTCAACTACCAAGAAAAGCTACAGAATAAAGTTGATGCCGGCGTTGTGCTGGAACCGGCAATGCGCCAGAGGCAGGAAGAGATTTCATCTTTGTTTGAGGCAGAGGAGGCTGTCATCAAGAAAGAACCAGACCCGGCAACAGGCAAGCCAAGGGTCGTTGGAGTTGGTCAATGGGAACCGCTTCACGAAAGCTGGGTGTTTGTTCCAACCAGACCCGACCTTAGTGTCGATGAGATGTGGAACAGCAAAAAGCCGGACGGCACAAGGTCTTACCAAACAAAGATCAGGCTTTCGGCAACAGAGGACTTCGGGAAGATAACTAAAATCATACAGCTGCAAGGTGAATGGCTCGCTGTTAACGGGGAAGAGGGGGAGAGGCACAGTAAGATTAAGCGACAGAGGGATCGCCTAATGGAGGTACAAGCCGACTTCGCCCAGAAAGAACTGCAACAAAACTTTATTTCTAGGGCCATAGGGGATATGGCTTCCAAGCTGGAAGGGATCGGTAGTGCGCAGTCAAGGCAAATAGGTAGACGGCTGCGCAAGTGGGTTAGCTACGTTCATACATATGGAGGACGTGTGACTACAGGAAAGGGAGCGAAGTGGGCCGAAGCAATGGACAACGCTATGAAGGCTACGAATGCCTCAAGCAGAGAAAGCTTCATGGCAAGATTTTACGATCCATTCTTCACATTCGCAGCGGAGAACTCACACATAATAGAGATGTTCCCCGGCAATATTGCAGCAGCAGAAAACGAAGTACTCAAGAGGGGCAAGCTGTATCTAAGTGAAAGAACCAACGGGGAAAGCGATAAGGCGTGGTCGGAGCTGGAGAGACTGTTTAGGTCAAGCGCACAGACAAACGGATACATCGTAAACATGGGAGAGCAGATGGGGGTTAAGGTTCTCGATGAAATAAAGCTTCCCGGCGGAGGGGTTCGTCACGTATTCCGAAAGGCGATTGGCTCACCAATGTTCTCGCTCATGCGAAAGCTGAACGACAATACAAAAGACCTATTCAACCACCTGAATCAACAATTTGATTATCAGAGCAGCACACCTGAGGAGGCGTTGACCGATGGAAATGTTAGAGCTGCGGCGGAGGCTGGCCCTGAAGCGTTGCTTGCGCTGTTTGAAGGAAGGTTCGATGACCGAACAATGAAGGAGTTTGTTGAACCGATAATCAACAGGCCAACTGGAGCATTTGATTCGTCAAGAGAGCAGGGTGGGATAGCGTATGACCCTGCCGAGATCGCAGCTGCTTGGGAAGCAACCGAGGGAGTAGAGGGGGCGGAGCGTGTTATTCAGTTCGCCTATAATCTAGCCCAATCAACCGCAACCTCTGAAGAGCAAATCGTTGACACGGTAACCGGCATCATGCGCGTCTTTCCGAAGTACTACAATCGACTAAGCACCTTTTACCAAGGGCTAGAAGCCAAGCAGGCCGCGAACCCGGTTCCTGTTCACACCGTTATGGACGCCAGAATGGCTCAGGATTTCCCGGCAGAGTGGCTATCTTATTCGACTTACTCGGAACGTGAAATGCGCTACTACGCAGAGGCTCTCTCGTATGAGTCAGCGTTTGGCAGGGATTTAGTAGGGATAAGGAGGGACTTCGATGCACTTGTAAGCGAGCTGGAGGGACAAGTAATAGCCTACAAAAAGATTTACTCTGAGGTAATGGATAACGGCGAAGTCAGCAAGAGGATGAAGAGCCGTAAGATAAGCGAGATAATTAAAAAGTCAGCCACCGGAAAGGATGGGGGCAACCCACGACACTACACAGTTAGGGTTCTCAAGGCTGCCGAGAAGAACCTAGCTATGGTTAAGGCTGAGATGGCAAGGTTCGAGCAAGCCAACAGAAACAAGACAACACAAGTTGAGTACGGCGCAGCGATGGAGCTTATCAGTTCGCTTACTGGGGCCACCGTTCAGGGACTATCGACCGCCATCACCGACTTAAGTACGGCAGTAGAGGGGCCGTTCCGAAAGTATGGACTAAGCACATTTGCGCTTTCCAGTCTGTTCAAGAACGTAAAGTACACAGCACTAGACGCCATAGGCACGCTAATACAGGCTCTCCCTGTTAGCTGGAACGTCAACGCAGACAGGGTGAAGCGGAGGACAAGACTCGGGATGGTGGACGACGACGCCTTGGTCACGTTTAGACAGCGATACGTCGGGGCTATGGGAGATGAGTTTCGCTCAGAGGGGATGACCGGCAAGGCGATGGAAGCGTTATCCCGTGGGATCGGTGTACTTTTGCAAGCTGGAATCGGCAAGGCCAAAAACAAGGATCAGCTTTACACCACGCTCAAAGCCGCCCCGTTCACCATGTTTGTTAACTGGCAGAGCGCAGGCGTCACGGATTCAACATTTGATCTCTTTACTGACTTCGTCGCTAGGGCAGGAGAGTTCTTTTCCCAAAACCCTGAAGCAATGGCAGACGAAAACTATCAGCTAACAGCTAAAGATTTGGGACTGAAGGATAGACTGTTCGGGTTAATACAGAACGAGAAGGCTTTCGATTACATAGTCAACACAATGCAGCAGCACGGCCTTAGCCCAACTCGGCTTGGGAGGGAATGGGTTCTGAACGGCAAAACGAATCCGCTAACCGATGAGCATTATCGTCGCATAGCTGCCCTATCTGCCACCGAGATGATGCTGGAAAATACCGCCGTCACTCAACCGTCCGTGATGATGTCGAATAAGATTATGTTAGCAGCTAGGCCGCTACTTAGATGGGGTGTGGCTAAAACAGCTGATCTAGCCAAGGTGCTTCCTCAACTGGTTGACTCTCAGAATCTTAACATTAAAGACCCGAACACGCGCAAGGCGCTCAAGGCTTACAGGGATTTCACGATAGGAATGGGGATGGCCATTGTTCCACTGTCGTTGGCTTGGGCTATGCTTCGGGACAAATACGACGAAGAGCTGGTTGGTAAACGAGCCAACCTGATGAGATTCGGGGAAGCTAACCCATTCTTCGTGATGTTAGATAGGCTGGACAGGGTTGGTACATTTGGTATGGGCGGCGAGGTCGCCAACACCCTGCTGAATATGGATAACGCGAGGCAGTTCGGGATTGACAACCGAGTGTTCGCGGTTAACTCAGCCCTATCGCTGGTCAAGGCCACAGGCACTTGGATCAGACAGGGGGATGCCACATACGCTACCGTGGGAAGACCCGCAATGATGGCCTTAGGATTTGGAGGTGCGCTTCAGAACTTCCAGTTGGCAAACAATCTGTTAGGTGCGGACAACTTTGAGTCCAGATACGCCGCAAGGGTTAACGTCAACAACATCCTGAGGTCAGCGGGCAAGGAGTTGGAATTGGATGTAAGAAGGTTTGCCGGCGGAGGGGCGCTCCCTACACCAATGAAACCTTGGATGACGGAGATGGTTCTTTCGGCCTATGCCAACGACGGGGCAGCATTCAGAAGGGCATACAGGGGGGCTTTGAGGGCTGCAAAAGCTATGGGCAAGGAAGACCCAGAGAAGAGCGTCAAGGCATCCCTGACTATGTACCACCCGCTACGCTACGTGTTCAGGACTGCTCCACTTGAGAATGACTTCAGCAGAATACTGAGAACAGCCGGGGGCGGCAGAAGGGACATAAGCGAAGCCATACGCCTATTCAATAGGTACGCAACCGAACTTGGGATAGAACCCTATATGGGCAAGAAGGATAAGAAGTTAGGATTCGACCCGTTCAAAAGACAAGAAGCACCTGCCGGTTTTGCTCGTCCAAGAATGGACTACAAGTCGTTCTCCGTTGACAAGGGAAGCGCGTTACCTTTTTAATTGTGTTAGGTATGAATGCGTTTCTGTTCTCATCTCCGGCCACGGAAGCAATCAAGTCGGAGACAGAATCTCCCTTAAGGCAGAAAACTGCTACCAGTCCAAAGCGCATAGAGGGAGAACTCCCGCCTGCCCCAGCCAGCGAAAAGGATGTTCCTGAGTGGTGGAACGAAGCAACAACGGTACTGGACAGGGTGAGAAAAGAAACAAACGATTCTTTAGAAAAAGTAGAGTCGCAGATAAATGCGAGTAACATAAAAAAGCTATACGAGGAAAACAAAGACACCAATTCGTTCTCTGACTTTTACAAGGACAGGCTTGAAAACCTAGAAGATGCGTTAGGTATAGACGGATCTGCTATGGGTACAGGCAACGAACAGGAAATGGATAATAAAATTATCGGTGGAGGATCATTCTAATGAGTAATGTACTAAAAATTAAATCAAGGCAGACGGGTGCGGCAGGTGCGCCGGGGTCGCTTGCCAGAGCCGAGCTTGCATACAACGAGCAGGACAACACGCTTTACATAGGTCACGGTAGCGGCACAGATGCAGACCGTACCAAGAACGCCATCGGAGGTAAGGGGGCATTTGTTGACCTTGCTTCCACGCAAACACTTACCAATAAAACTATTAGCGGTAACGGCGCAGGGCTAACTAGCATTACTGCTGGCAACCTAAACGGCGTAGTCCCTTCTGGTAACTTGCCCGAAGCTGACACCTCTACATCCGGCATCATTGAGACTGCGACCTCTGCTGAAACAACTGCCGGTACAGCTACGGACAGGGCGTTAACCCCTGCTGGTCTGGCTGGATCTACTGCTGTTACCGGGAAGAAGCTCAATGAGTTTACTGCACCAGATGGTTCGGTAAGCATGGGCAGCCAGAAGATAACAAGTCTGGCAACACCTACGCTTTCAACTGATGCGGCCAATAAATCCTATGTAGATGCCAACTCGTCTGGCTTGGATGTAAAGGAATCTGTAAGGCTGGCAACTACAACGGCTGTTGGGTCTGGCTTCCCTGACCTTTCCTCTGCCCCGACCATAGATGGGGTAACGGTACAGGACGGGGACAGGGTTCTCGTTAAGGATCAGTCTACGGCCAGTGAAAACGGTATATGGACTTGGAGTGATTCAGGCACAATCTTTGTCAGGGCTACAGACTTTGACACCAATACAGAGGTAACGGCTGGAGCATTCACCTTCGTTGAAGAGGGGACAGCCAACGCCGATTCAGGGTGGGTTCTCACGACCAACGACGATATAACAGTAGGTTCAACTGGATTAGCTTTTGCACAGTTCAGCGGTGCAGGGCAGATCACGGCTGGCGATGGGTTAACAAAAACTGGCAACACGCTGAAGGCTTTGCTTCACCCAAGCGGAGGTGCTGCGTTTCTAACTCACGCATCCGCAGAGAAGATTGCTGTAAATCTGAGTGCGGCAAACATACAGGGAACTCTTCCAGCGGCAAAAGTTTCTGGCCTTATAACAAACGTC
>CEUI01021673.1_pt1 | contig 13662 bp, 9 predicted proteins | sample 531411 | NCBI WGS metagenome assembly CEUI01 (sample SAMEA2622841, study PRJEB7988) | marine metagenome | isolation source: saline water (ENVO:00002010), including
AGTGAATTAAAACTCATGCTTTTCATTGCAATTGGGTCATTCATTGGCGTAGCCTTGGCTATGTTAGCATTTTCCCTATTGTCATGAAAAAACTAATTTTAATTATTTCTATTCTTTTATTAAACCCGGGCTGCGCTATTTTTCATTTGGATGAACTAGAAGAAAGACACCAAAGATCTTGTGGACCAAAAGCTATAAGAGATGCGTTAAGCGAAATCCACAAAGGTATAAAATGGAAACAGTATCCATTCGATAGAAATAAAATTTCAAATGAAATAAGAAAAACAGGAAATCTTTCAAGAATATTTTTAGGAAGTTTTAATCATGAGGCTTTTGAAATAACTTGGCCTAATGAAATAGAAGGATATTTAAATAAACATAATATAAATTTTAAAAAAATAAATAAAATTCAAGATCTTGAAGATTTAAATAAAACGGTAATTTTCCTTGTAAAAGGACATACCCTTAGTGGAGAATGGCATTGGATTACTTTTCCCACTTATTCTTTAAATTATATAGAAAGAGTTTTTGGGGACAGAACAGAAATAGTATTTGGGTATATAATAGATGAGGGATAAAGATTTATTGGTTTATAATGGATTATTTGTCGAAATCGAGCGTAAAGACGATTTTTGGGGCAATGATGCTGTGTATATATATGATGGGCTCAGTGACGCCTCAGAGGACGAAATAAACGCCATTAAAGACTATTTATACAACGAAGGTTTTACTCAAGATAGAAGAACCAAATGTGAAGTTTTAAGGAGCGAAGATTTCGATTAATTATAAAAAGAAATAAAAAATCCTTAATATTTCATATAAATGAAGTTCGACTTACATAACTTGCCTTTTCTTGCTGGTGGTTCAGACTATACTGGATCAAATTCTTATTCTGAAGCAGGTTTTTGTCCCGGTCTTTATTTTCTTAAAAAAGCAGTAGAGATAAAAACTCCTTATGACCCTTACGGAAACTTAATAAAAGTAACCGGAATGACTCCAACAGTTAATGTAATATATAAGGGAACAGAAACCACCCAAGAGTGGTGTTGTAGAATGCATCGTTATAATAGATGGCCAAAAGATTCAAAAGAGGGAAGATTTGTAGAAGCTTGTTGTGCTGGAGTTAAGAGTGAACTAGGAAAAATTTTTCATGGTATAGCTCCAGTAAGAGGGGGCTTAGGATTTTCTAAATGGAGAGAATGGACAATTCATGGAATTCCAACAGTCAAATGGATACTAGCAAAACCATTGCACGAACGATGCGAGTACGTTAGTCCATGCTGTAATCAAGAATTTAGATATCCAAATTTTGATTCTCCTTCTGGTATTCAAATACTTTCTGGTTTTACTGGGGACAATACTGGACTTTTTGATATATCTTCATTTTTGAATTATACTTACGCTTGTAAAAATTATCGAGACACATTAGAACAAAGAATTTTCAATATGGACTGTGAAGATTGTAATTATGTTCCTGATAGATGGAATGAAAATCAATTTCAATTATTTTGTCCGTCAAGTCCAAATGAAATGGTTAAAGAGTGGATAAACACACCGATGGAACCGGACTGTTTGGATGCAACTTCTCAAACGAATGGAATTATTACGCATTGGAATGTGACAGATGGAATCCATGATACAAAAATAAGAAAAAGTCCAGACCATTGGATGTATATTTGTCAAAATCCAAAAGATACATGCTTAGATTATAGAACTTATGATTCCTCTTCAGAAGAAAAAGAAAAAGCTATGGGGAAATTACGTAGATGGAGACCGCCATGTTACAAGTGGAATAATCCGATTACTGAAGATTATTGCTTAATACCATACATGGCTCACTGGAGAGGGGATATAAATAGTTTTAATAGACAATGGCAGAATCTTAGAGCGGGCGCACATTTTACACTTCGTATGTGGGAAAATCCAATGACTTTTGGAGGGGATCCTGATTCGTATCCCTCATCATATACATCAAATGGTTTATGTGGCGTGGATGCTAATAGCTACAATCCTTATGGAGCAAATACAGAAAATTATGCGGCAGGACAATTTGGTTGTAGAAATCCATACCAGACTCAACATAGACATTATGACGATTGGCCAGATTCAATGAGATGTTATATAGATTGGCGAAACGAAGTGCAAAAAGTAAGACTTGGAATTATTAATAATTTATATGATAAAACCACAATGAGCGTAACAGAGATAAATGATTATTTACTTAATAATTTTTGGTTACCCATAAGAGGTGGAAAAGGTCCAATATTTCTAGAATATGATAATTGTTCGTTAAGGTGTCAAGAATTAGGATTTTTTGGATTACATCATTTGTTTATTCCGGGACAATGCGCTGGCTGGATGGATTCAGCAAGTAGCGCACTTTGGACTAACGTATTAAACTGGCTAAACGTTCATGGAACTCTTCCCCCAGATGTTCCTCATGAAAAATATTGTTGCAGTTATGACACGACTTGGTTTTCATATCATGGATGGCTAGGGGGTACCAAACAAGGAGAACCAGTGGGTAAGGATCATGGGAAAGTTAAATTTTGCGCATTCGGTCCAGAGTACGCGGTTGGCACAGATGGATCTTTGCTTTATGGTGGTTGGTTTGATAAATGTAAAAAAAGTTGGGATGAAGCAGAAATATATAAATACACAATGGGATGCGAGGACAAACAAGGTTTGCAATATAGAATGCCTTGGGAATGCATGTCGAATCCGCGTGCGAGACATGAAGGTTGGAATCCCCACCCTACTGCAAGTATTGCAAGACAAGGAACCGTGAATCTTTGTGCCCCCTGTGATGCAGAAGGTCAAATTTCTACTATTTCATATGCAAATGATAGAGGTTTATTTTTTGTTCCTATGCCTCCAACTGGACTTATGTTAAAAAATGGATGTGCTCAACCTGTAGAATTAGCTAATAATTATAGATTAAGATGGGAACAAAAAGTTTATGAACTTGCACCATTAAAAGATTTTCCAAGATCAATGGATACATACGAGTGTGATCAAGTAGAAGGAGATATTTTAAATCATAAATTATGGCGTATATCAACCGCAGAAACAAAAACAAAACAACAAGTGTTCTATTCTGGAGATTTTTCTGACATGATAACAGATCATGGAAGCGGCGTTTTCCTTACGGGAATAGCCATAACAAACAATGGAAACATAAACAATAGAAAAACAATATATAATGAATCGAATCCTCCTCCTACTTGGGCGGCGGGATGGTGGATGGATAATCCTATATGGTATGAATTGAGAGATGTATGTAATGTTGCAGAAGTAATTCCGCGCGATGCAACTTTTATACAATATACAAATCATAGAAATCTTGAAGGAACAAATAATGGAAAAAATTTTGTAATATATAAACCTAAAACTAGACTTGGTCCATTTATAACTGACACAAAAGTTTGTGTTGATTATTATATGGATCATAAATATATTGCACAATCAAACTGGATATGTTTTAATGATTACTTTATGATAACATTGCCACCGCCCAATAAAACTTCTAGATCACCACTTAGAACTCAATCATTCCACGGAGCTTCTCACGTAATAACACACGTTGCAAGCAAAAATAATAAAATATCAAACACAAAAGGTCAGTACTGGTTTATGAAATGGATGGAAAATTATCATTGTATGTACGATGACGCTTATAATGGTGGAAGAATAGCTGATTTATATTTCCAAAGCGATGGAATACAATACGAATTTAGTTATGGACTTTGTAACATTTTAACTGGATCTGCAACGTAAAAACTACTAATATTTATATACAATGCCATTAAAGAGAGCAGTTAGTTGGAATTCGATATGGGGCACATACCATATTGCAGGACATATGGAGTACCCTGAAGATATGAAGGGTATGTATGATACGTCAAGCTTGAATATGACTTGGTGTCCCGGTTCTTGGTTAATGAAGTTTTTTGGAAAAAATCAGAATAATACACATTCAATGGGACTACACAAAGGGGGGACTTATTATGGTCAATTTGGATCAGAACAAGCGCAGTTTAATTACGTTACTGTATATTCCCCCGGCTCCAGATCATTTAAGGAAGTTTGTCAGGTTTGTCATCCAACTGGAATGAGTTTTAATATGCATTTGTCCACAATTCCAAATTTTAGCGGCACGCAGGGGATAACTGGACCATGCGAATTTTTTCCAGCACAATTTACGACAGCTACCCCCGGATTTGGAGAACCAGAAGATCCAAATTTAATGGGTGGAATATCTTTTCAAAGTATTTCAGGAGGCGGAGAAGATGATGAGAGAATTTGGGGATTACCAAGAGGATGTAAGAAACATTTAGAATGTCCAGAATGGGCGTGGAGCGGAGAAGTTTTTAGTATAGGATCGCAAGGAGGTACTAATCACTTTAATAGAATAGGATACGAAGATGTAGAAACATTTTATGCAGCTAATCAAGTTCATTTAACTACGGGTGCAACAGATTTAGTTGGGGAAATTATTCAATCTGGTCAAGCTAGTGGGCGTAGAATTTTATCTCATACAGGTTGTACTCAAGATAATCCCCTTTATGCATACAGAACGGGAACAAAATATACAATCGGTGGAGCAGAACATTCTGGATTAACGTATGTTATAGATACTGCTCCGGGTAGAGAAGATAATATTCTACAACCAAATTATATGGGAAGCTCGTATGATATCCAGAATAAACTTACAACTCCCGCGTTAGATAAAAATAATTTTAATATGTTACCCTTTGGAAACGAAGGTGTAAATTCATTTTTTCTTAATTTAACTTGGTATCTTAGACCAGACCCTTGGGGAACATATTCCGGTGTTTACCAAAACATAAATAACTCAGATCCAGATACTAAATATTATCACGAAAATTTAGTTGATAAATATGTTGTAAAAAAAGTTAACATGGCTACTAGGGAAACAAAATTATATACTTGGATTCCTTATTTGGCAAAAGCTACAGGTTTCATGGGTGGATATTTATGGCATACGATTAAACAACTTGCACACACCGGCATTCACCCGAAAGATCAAGCAAATGATTTTCATATAAGGCATTCCTATAGGGATATTGGAGTAAATAAAGATGGGATAGGAAACTTTTTTAATTTTACTGGAGAATCGGGCAATCTATGTTATGTGCCGGGACAACCATTAACCCCAGTAATTCAACATGCCAGCGGATTAGTTTATACTGGTCAGGGTATAGAATATACAGGCGGAGTTAACCATTATTGGAATAGGCAAAATTTTGCTTCAGGGGATTTTTCAGCTTATTTAGATAACATAACAAACATTAACACCCCAGAGGGAACCCTTGCACCATCTACAGGAGTAGTAGACACAATAGCAAGATTCTTTGAAAGAATAGAACCAACTGGAATTTATTCTGGACACCTTAATTGGCCTGTATGTCAAGACCCATTGATTGCAAGACCAGCTGCTTTAAAAATTATTCATGAACCAACTCATAGAGGCACTTCTCACGCCGCACTGTTTATTGAGCCAGTAAATTATAACAATGAAGCTTGGGATTTTGATTATACTGGATTTCAAATGGGCGATGGCAGAATTGGCGTTCATAAAGAAATTAGTGCGGGTAGAAGTACAAATAATTTAAGCGCAACGGGAGAAGGTCATTGGGGATATTGGAGAGCTAGAACGAGAGGTCAAGCAGGTAACTCGCTTAACAATGTATTTCCACAAACAGTAATAGGTCCAAGCGGTGTTTGGAGCGTAGCTTCAGGCACAAGCGCGGGTCACGGTGTAACAGGAACGACGGATGGCTGGTATCCTATAAGTCATTTTTATCATCACAATACAGTAGATCAACAAGAATTTGAAGATATATATACATATGCTCCCACTAAAAATTGGTATGAAAACATAACGGGTTCTTTTGATGAAATTCATCATTTGCATGATTCTTCTTCTCCTATTACTTGGCCAGCAAACTATTTTATACCGGGCCCGTTTGAGAATTATGTTTCATATGGCGGTGGAAGTACTCGCGGAACCTCATTTGATTCAACGAGAGATCAAGTTTCTTATTATACATATATTCCAATAGAAGGAACTTTCCACTCTGGAAAACGTGGAGTTGGTCTAAAAAATTATGACTATAATGTATATGATGAAAATATACCACAAAAAGCTTGCGGTCATAGATTCATGTCTGGATTTAGAACAATAGGAAGATTAAAGAAAGATGATCGTGGTCGATTAATAAAATCAGAAACAGAACAAGCGACAGAAATTTTAGGATATACAAGAAGCAGAAGAACTGTTCCAACTGGAGGTATAGGACATACAGATTATGATTCCACCTATTCACTGCCCGGAGGATCGTTTCAACCTATGGCTATTGAAACTGGAGAAATAATTCATCCAAGAATACAATTATCTCAACCTTGGGGAGATCTTTATAGTTTTCATATTTCTGGTTGGGCAAACTATTGTTTTCCACAACACGGAGACATTCAATATATTACTGGATTTCAATACGCCTGTACTCAAGTTGAATTAATTAGACCAAGAATGAAACCATGGTTCTGTCCAAAGAAAAAAGATTCTCTCAATGCAGCTAACCAATCATTAACTCAAGAAGTTAGATTCGGAAATAGATATAATAAAGTTGGATCTTGCATTACTGAGCCGCCTATTTACAAATATAAAATTAATATTGAACGTGACCATTGGGGAAATGTAGATGCCACACCGGGTTCACATGGTCCACACCTCACTTTTTATGATGATAAGTATAACGATATAAAATATGGACATACCGGAATGGGTGGATTTATGATAACGGGCAACGTTGGTTTGTTACCCTCTGGTTTTACTTATGGTACGTATGAACTTAGCTGTGGGGACGTTATAGCATCAGTGATGTATTATGGAAAATTTACCGACGGAGCTTCATCAGAAGGACTTTATAGTACGGCTGACCCTACAGTTACCACGTCTTATTGGAACAACATAGGGGACAAGGGTGGACAAGATCTTGTTTATTGGACAACCGGAATGGGTGGATATCATAACACTAACGGTGGTTGTCCAGCGCATGTTCCCCAAACAAATGTTGAACCGGGATTAGCGGCGCTTAGAGGAGAAACTCCCCCTTTAAGCGAGTATTCTAGATTTGATTGTAAAGCATGTGGCAGTAGGGCTTCAATGAATATAATTACTGGATTCACTGGTGTATTTCCGAGTGGTTACCACAATGACATATGGGTGCATCACGTAAGAGGTAGCCGCAGCTTTTTTGGGGCAAGCCATTTAGGGATGCAAGCTTATCCATACGAGGCTGTTCAATTGGGGAGACCATTACCGGAACGTAGCAAATATAATGAAATAAATATTAGATTAACACACCCAAATAGAGGAATGGTTCATTTTGATTGCGGAGAAATGAGGGTAACTGGAAACAATTCAGCGGGAATGAATTTTAGTGGGTACTTAGGAGAAAAATGTATTACTGGCTATACTGTTCCTGCTAGTATGATAGGAGGATCAAGTTCTAATACATATTCTTTTCCCATGATTCGAAACATGGCATTTGTAAGAACTTGGGAAATAGAACCCACAAATAAATGTCACGACAAACAAACTTTTTCAGTTCCTTACCTTTACGTTTGGCAAGAATCCGCTGGTTCATCTTGGCAGGAACCTTCAGAAGTTGATTATGGTGCTGGACCACAGGTGTACGGCGGCTGGTTAGAAACACAAGATGATGGAACTATGAAGGGTCACAGTTGGGATTCTAAAATGAATAGAATTCAAGTACATACAGTTAATAATTTTTTCTGTCCAGTAGTATTTGAAAATTCTTCTGGAGCCATAAATAGCCTTTTAAGCTCAGATCAAAGCGCTGAACAATATCCTGATCCGGGAGATGCTTCTTATACTTGTAACGCTTATCAAATGCCATTCGCAAGACGAACGCCCTTAATTGGTCAAAATAACTATTGGAGTTTAGTGGGTGCTGGCAGCGCTGATCAATTAAAAAATTATGGAAGTAGAAGATGTCAACAGTGGCCAGTTATTGTTGATTGGGCTAATTATGGAAATTTTGAACCAACCGGTGGCGCTGGGGGAGTTACATCGGCGCACGCTCACAAATGGAATGGCTTAGAAGGAATGTTTAAAGGAAGACGCAGACATTATAAAGATGACGTTATTGGAGAACAACCTTTGTTGGGAACAAAGAATCCAATCTATAATATTAATTCAAATTATACTGATTTTGGATTTTCTTATCCAAATAAGGATGGCTGGTCCGCTGGGCCCAATAATTACAATCATATGGCAAGCAATTACTGCCTAAGACTTTTAACGGGCACAGCTTATAATGTTAGAGAATATTCTTATTACCATATATATCTTCCATATTTTTTAGAGGCTGCAAATAGTTGGGTTGGACTTTATGCACGAGCTTTTGAGACTGGCATTTTCGATGACAGAGTAGGACATTTTCAAACAAACGGAACATATTATTTAAGTAATACTTACGCCGACTCTTTTGGTGGCCAGACCGAAGAACAAAGCTTGTCTGGAAATTTACAAAATATGATGACCAAAAGACAAGGGCATGATCCTCAGCAAAGTGGATATATATCTTATCAAACAGCGTTAGATAAATGGATATGCACGTTTAACGTAAGAGGTAATGATCCAACTCCGGGTATGACTACTTCATATATATCTCCAGCAAGGAAAAGTTATAATTGTCAAGGTGGAGGCACCCCAATTATGTTACCGGCTCGACCAACGATAGCGGGAACGAACCATCGTAACCCGGGCAGCTGCGTAACAAAAACGGCGACTGTTAATATGTCTACTGGAGCAATCGAATTTTGGTCTGGATTTGAATATCTTTCTTGTTTACAAAATTTGAATCCAAGTAAAAGTGTTTTAATGCCACAGCAAGCTGGAGGAGGTAGTCCGCCATCTTTTGGTGGACCTAGTCCATTCACTGCAAAATCCACGACTTCAACAACAGATTTGGGATGGTTAGTTTCAGATGTTGTTTACAAGAATTGGTTCGCAGCGAGCAAGGGTGATGCCGGATATCTGGAAAGAAGCTATGGATATAATGGAGTTTCAGAAATATACACAACATTAGAATTAGGCCATAGTAACGGACCGGGACCAATTGGGGTAAGTGGAGAATTAAGCACTGGAGAATGGTATTCATATGGAAAATCCAAAGGTGGAATAGCTGTATATTAAGTATATGTTGACATTTTCTTAAAATAGAGTATAATAAAGGAACATATGAAAGTAATTAAACTAATTGCAATCACGGCATTTGCCTGCACTTTTGCAGTAGGCTGTGCTTGCACTCAAAAACTACCATCTGTCACATTAGGCGGAGCAGCTAACACAGACGCCGTTTTAGCGGCAAAAGCAAGCAAAGAGGAGGTTTCCTTGACTCTTCCTCTTGTAGATGTTAGGGTTCCACTACCTTCTGTTAAGAAGAATGACGAAGAGTAAATATATTATTTAAAATATATTAAAATCCACCCCGTACTTAATGTGCGGGTTTTTTTATTTTTTTATATTAAAAACACATAAAATAAGTGTAAGATGTAATAACGAAAATGTCGGAATTACCAGATTTAAATAAATTAGAATTTGAGAATTTAGAAGTGTCTCGTGGGGAAAAACATGAGGTCAATAACTCAAAAAACAATATAGACGAGGATCAAATCTTAATAGATTATTCTTCTACTGTTGTTGCAGCTTTAGAAAACCTTATGAAAGCGCACAACAAACAGTGCGAAAATAAAGTTTCATTAAAAGAACTAAAACAAGTTTTTAGAAATGGAGCAAACTGTTTTCAAGCTAAAGAAAAAGAAGTTCCATGCGGAGTGTTAGCACTAGCAAGGGTAAATATGTTTTTAAGATTAAAGCTTGGAGAAATTATGGAGGCTTCTCACTTAAATATTGAATCATTAGACATTTCTGAATCTTGGTATCCAAACGATTTAGATTTTACAAAAGCTAAAGAATTAGCGGAAAAAAATAATCTTAATTATGAATTTAAAGATATTAATAATTTATATTTAGATGAATATATAGAAATAGAATTGGAGTATTAAAATGACAATAGATGGAAAAAAATTACAATACGCAAGCTTAAAAGAGACCGACTGCAATACTTCAACCCAAACATTGATACCTGCTATTGATGGGAAAACAGTAGTTGTATGCGATATCTTTGTAAGCGCAAAAAAGAATGCAGTCGATGCAGAAATAAGCCTTTATGACGGTTCAACAGAATTTTTTATATGGTTTCCAGAATATACTAGTTCATCTATAAATTTAAAAGCGCCAATTCATTTGGGTGCAGGAAACGCATTTAAGATAGGGTGTGACAGCACAACAACAGATTTTTCAGTACTTGCAACTTATTATTATTTATAAAATTATGAAAAAATATAAATACACAACAATTTTTAGTTCAGAAATCAAACCACTTGTTTCTGAAGAGAAGGATAAATTTTTAGCACTAGCTTCTTTAGAGGAAGTTGGAAATTTTATTCCAGACATTAATTTAGAAGAAAATTACGATTTACTTCCAGTTGCATTTAATGCAGCGGTAGCAAATAGAGTCAATAAGAATGGAGATGTTATAGATACGGAAACCGCTGTCGCTATTTATAAAAATTTTATCAATAAGCCAATAAATATCGAACATAATAGAGATAAAGTTATTGGAGTTATCTTAACTGCTGGATTTAGTGAATTTGGAACAGATACACCCATGACAGAGGAACAAGTAAAAGCCTCTGATGAACCATTTAATATTACTTTAGGTGGAGTAGTTTGGAAGGTAGCTAATTCGGCGCTTGCTGATGTTATTGAAAATTCTGCTGATCCTACTAGTGAAGATTATTTAAGAGTTTCTGCTAGCTGGGAATTAGGTTTCTCGGACTTTGAGATTATAGCTCTTGAAGGTCAAGAAAAAAATATTAAAGAAGGCATAACAATTTCAGAAGAGTCCGAAATTGAACAATTAAAAGACAATTTAAAATCCTACGGTGGAAATGGAAAAATCGACGAAAAAACATTTATTTATAGAAAAGTTATAAATAACGTCGTACCATTAGGAATAGGTTTAACAGAAAGCCCAGCTGCGGATGTAGAAGGGGTTGCGGTTAAAAGATCGGAAGAAGATTTAATTTTAAATAAAAATAAAAATAATTCTTCCCAGAAACAAGAAAAAACTGTAAATAACGACAAGGATATTAAAATTATGAAGATTAATTCCATGACAGATATTACTGACGAATCGCTGAAAGTTCTCGAAGCTTCGGCGGTTTCGGATTTCATTCATGATGAGATCAAGAAAGCTGCTGATCAGTACGAGCAAGAGAAAACAAAAGTTGAAGATGCTCTACAGGCGCAGACTGAAGAACACAAAACGCTAGCGGAAGAGCATGAAGCGACTAAGTCGGACCTTGATAAAATCAAGGCTGAATTGGAAACACTTCAGGCTGAAAAAGCAGAGCGAGAAGCTCAAGAGCGTTTTGATACACGCATGTCCTCAATGGACGAAGAGTATGAACTTACCGACAAAGATCGTGAAGTCATTGCCTCCGACATTAAGGATTTAGAAGATGAAGATTTTTCTGCTTATCAGGAAAAAATGAAAGTACTTCTTAGTTCCAAGAACAAAGAAACACTTGAAGCTCAACGCAAGACTGAAGAAGAAGCAAAAGCTAAAGAAGCTGAACAAGCCGAAGAAGCTGTTGCAGAAGCTAAGGCTAGCGAAACAACCGAAGAGGTTGTTGAAGAGGCTGTTGATAACGCAGAAGGCGTAGAAGAGGCTGTTGCCAATTCTACACAAACAGGTGACGATACTCTATATGATAAGTATAAGAATGCTTTTAATGTAGAAAATTTCGATATCAAACTTTAAAAATTTAAGGAAATAAAATATTATGGCTAATAAATTACGTGCATTCAGAGATTATTCTGAACATGATGTCATCAATTTGTTTGCTCACATTGATAGTGCTGTTGACAATGGTATTGTTGTAAAACTTAATACTATTACTCACTGGAACACTTCAGGTTGGCATAACGACGATGATCTTAATCAACTTTCAATGTTGGGAGACGTTGGTAATGCTTATAGCAATACAACCTCCGAACGTTATGGTGTATCCGCTAGAGTCGAAAACTGCGATGCTGATGCTCTTCCTTTGGGAATGACGCTTTATCAAGTTGCAGAAGAAGACGAAAACGGAGAAAAATTGATTTACAATCCTCGCAAGGCTGCAGAAATGCAAGTCGTGGTCAGTGGTCAAGCTGTACCTGTTGTTACTAAAGGCTTGTTCCTTTATGACTATGGCACCGCTAGTACTGCTATTGCAGGTTACAACGCTCGCGTTGGAGCTAACGGAACAATCATTACAGGCGGAAACGGAGCTATTGTTGGTAAGTGGCTTGGGTCATCTGACTCCAACGGTCATGCTCTCTTGCGTCTCAACGTTGACATGAACACTGGTAGCTATCATACAGGCTAAATAAAGGATTATTGAAATGAAATTAAAATTAAAAAATACCCCCGAACAGATCGAGCTTGTTAAGGCTTTAGGTTCAAAGAATCCCGCTGTTGCGAGAGAAGCCTCTGAGGCTTTTGCTGCATTTTTGGGACCGGTGATTCAGCAAGTTCTTTTACAGGCTGGTACGGCTGGCAGCATTTATGTTGATGCGCCGTTTAACGAAGATGACAGCCCAAGTTACCCGCTTGATCTATATTATAACGAAGGCGTTGGAAATATCAGCGTCTGGTCACAAACCATGGCTGGCGGTCTACCGACAAGCATGGTATCTGGTGGACAGGAACTCAAAATCTCAACCTATAGGTTAGATAGTGCAGTTGCTTTCCTTAAGAAGTATGCTCGTAGAAGTCGTTTAGACGTAGTTTCCAAGGGTCTTGAGAGAATGGCTCAAGAGATTCTTGTGAAGCAAGAGAGAAATGCTTGGGCAGTTGTGCTTAAGACTCTCGCAAATGCTCTTCACGGCACCACGAAGCATGTTGTTGGTTCTACAACCGAAGGCGTGTTCCAAATTCACGATCTTAACAGATTGATGACTCTTAATAAGAGACTCAATGAATCCTTTGCAAACGGTACTCCTGACAGTGCTTATAGTAATGGAATCACTGATTTGTTTTTGAGTCCTGAAATGATGGAACAAGTTCGTTCATTCGCTTATCAGCCAATGAATACTCGTAAAGCTAATGGTGACTCCCTTAGTACTGATGCTGCATCTGGAGGAATTGCTCTTCCCGATAATATGCGTGAAGGTATCTATCGTGGCGCTGGCATGGCTGAAATCTACGGCGTTGCTCTCAATGAGCTAATTGAGCTCGGCATTGGTAAGAAATATAACACGTTGTTTGACTCGTTGCTTATTTCTGATAGTGTCACTACTGGTATCCCCGGTGGTGGTAACAATGGCGCTCTCGCTTACGATGGCTCTAACGATTGGGCAGTAGCTAACGATGAGCTTCTCATTGGTGTTGACAATAGCAGAGGTGCGTTTATTCGTCCGATTGCTACGGTTGACAACGCGAGTGGTGGAACCTTCACTGTATTGCCTGACGATCAGTTCACGCAAAGAGCAGACAA
>CEUI01001588.1_pt1 | contig 13630 bp, 16 predicted proteins | sample 531411 | NCBI WGS metagenome assembly CEUI01 (sample SAMEA2622841, study PRJEB7988) | marine metagenome | isolation source: saline water (ENVO:00002010), including
GAGCCGTTTTGCGGATCGGGCACAACGCTTGTTGCGGCTGAGTTGGAAGGGGTGACGTGTTTGGCGGTGGAGATGGAGCCGAAATATTGTGACATCATACGGGCAAGGTATCAGGGGGCGTTGAATGAGTAGACCAAAGGGACGCCCAACCAAGTGCGACACCCAAAAGATTCTCGACGCGGAGCGCATCCAGAAGTTGGGAGCAACCGATATAATCACGGCGGAGTATTTAGGCATTCAGACTAGCACCTTTTACGATTGGATCCGCAAAGGTGAACAAAACCCTAAATCAATATACGGGCAATTTGCGGAGGCTGTTAAAAGGGGTCGGTCCCAGTGTGGGATAGTAAACCTCGCAACCATTCAGGCGGCGGCCAGGGCTGGTCAATGGACAGCGGCGGCCTGGATGCTTGAGCGGCGCTATGGCTACAAAAATGTAGTTGAAACTGAACAACGCAACCAACCAGACTCAATAGACCTGGAGACTGAGGAAGGCAGACAACAAGCCGTTGACATGCTTAATCAGCTACCGATCTCCATTCTTAAGAACATCGACCACAGGCGGCTGTATGCTGCATTGGATGCCGGTGAAGAATGAACCTCAAGATCTTCCAATACAACCAGCTTGACAGATACATCAATGAGCCTGCTGGACTTGGAGGCATGAGCCCACCACAAAGAAGATTTCACGAAGATCAAGCATCAAAGCGCCTGTTCCGTGCAGGAAACCAGATCGGCAAGACACGAAGCGGGGCCGCCGAGGCTTGGTGGCATGCGTTAGGCAATCACCCATTCAGAGAAACGCCACCAGCCCCTAACACCGGATGGGTCCTTTGTTCGGACCTGCGTAACGGGTGGCCAACTTTAAGTCAGAAGCTTAGAGAAATTGAGCCCCCTGGCGTAGTTGACCCAGAGTGCAGATACGACAGCGCGCGCGGCTACTATTACCGAGGGGTGAGAGGTTTAAAGCTGGTCAATGGTTCGCTCATCATCGGCAAAGGATCGGATCAATCAACAATAGCAATGGCCTCAGGAACGGTCGACTGGCAATGGGTTGACGAGTTGCCCAAGCCCCAACACTTCAGCGAGTTTAGAACGCGTGGAGCCGTTCGCAATGCGCCTTTGTGGTTAACGTTAACACCTATTGGCCGATCGGCTGAGTGGCTCAAAAGGCTAATCGATGGCGATGACTACGCTGGGACAGGCCCAGAGGAGGAAGGCTGGTCTTCACATGTGGTGCCTTTAAAACCAGAAAACGCACCACACCGATCCTCAAAAGACATAGCCGCCCAAATCGCCGCAATGCCGAGTTGGGAGCGCAGTATCAGGTGTGAGGCCGGATGGGATTCCATCACGATAAGCAGACGCGTTCCAGGCTTTAGCAAAGAGAGGAACACCTTCGACCAATCGGAAGAGCACCCGCTCAATGATCTCACCAGCATTGGCATTGGTTGCGACTGGGGGATCACTGTTGGCAATACGGTGTTCATCTTGGTGGGCTATGCTGAGACAAGCGGGATTCTGTATGTGCTTGGTGAGTATACGCCCACTGACCGCATGACACCGCGCGAGGAATGCGCAGCAGTTCAAGAGAACCTATTGGCGGAATGGGGTCTCAATTTCTTTCAAGTGGAGCACTTTAGGGGTGACTCCAATAGTGCCGGACGAAGATCCGTAGCGGCCAGTTGCAACAACTTGTTCGAAAGAGCAGTGGCAGAGCACCACGGCAAGTCCCAAGCAATCTTTAATTGTCGCTCACCTTACAAAGGGCGAGGATCGGTGCTCGCACGCGCGCGCATGTTATCAAGTGCGGCGCTTGAAGGAAAGCTAATGGTTCACCAAAGTTGTCAACGTGTCATTGCAAGTCTTCAACACTGGGACGGCAGCCCAAGCACCGAAAAGTTAAAGCATTCATACGACGCGCTTGCATATGTGTCGGATGTTTATCTTGGACTTGACAAGTCGAGAGGTGATAAGATGCAATACACAATTGTGAGGTAAGAATGGGGTCGGGCAAAAAACAGGTCTACACGTTTCAAAATCTGATCGCCCCAGCTCCGCCAGAGTCGGAGGCATCGCGCATCAATCAACAATCTCTGAGGGTTCGGTTGTTGCGCGGTATGCAGGAGCCAGATGTTGAAAACGAGATCGCTAAGAACTTTGCTCCAGAGGTGGCCTACGATTTAACCTACAACCCAGACCTATCATCCAACGTCTTTCTTGAATGCTGGCAACAGCTCGCCATTGCATACGATACATACCCAAATGTGAGCATTGATGGAGATGAAAGTCTTGGCACCATCATCACGCCTGACCTCTGGCCCCTATGTCAAACAAGGCAGTTAACGCAAATAGCTGTGAATGAAGCTGTGATCCGGCTTGACTGGCCATCCAATGAAAACGAACTACAGGAAGTCAAGTATAGAGTGGTGAGCCCAAATATGATCTATGGAGCCCGATCCAGTAAGGCTGACCCCTCCCAGCCTGATTATGTTTGTGAGCTGAGAGTCAGGACCAAAGAAAACGCAGTTGATTGCTACACATTTGAGACCTGGGACGTGTCAAATCCAGACGATCCCAAGTTCTCAATACACGAAGAAATCGAGGGCGAGCTAGTTGATCGCACCAGCTATTATTTGGGTAAGGTCGAAGACTACCCCTACAGAGACAGAGACGGCGCGCCAATCCTGCCCTATGTGTTCTATCACAAAAAGATTCAATCACAGCTGTGGGACTGGCAGAACGGAATCGAAGTTGTCAAGGGTACGCTTAGGCTCGCGGCCGGTTTCACCTTCTTCTGGGATAGCTTTCTGAATGCATCCAGCCCGGTACGCGTGGCCATTGACTTGGATCTACCTGCGGGCAATGGGCTACAAATGCGAAACGGTGGCGCACTTCAGCAGGTGGTCTATAGCCCCAAGACAATTATCAAGATGCAAAGCACAGTTGATCGGACGGGACGGATCGACACCTTTCCAGTCGGGATGTCTCCGGAAGAGGGCCTTGAATCTCTAAAATCCTATGCCGAGCGCCTCGCAATGTATTGCGGGATCAGTGGCGCTGACCTTCAAACCAAAAACGGCGGAGCCAAGAGCGGGATTGCTATCATTGTTAGCCGCGACGGAATGAGACGAGCACAGATGAGAGCAGAGCCCGCGAACCGCAAAGGCGACCAGATCATGTTGGCCAGGGCTGCCAAGTTGTCGAACGCTTATGGTGGAACAAACCTACCTGAAGAGCCCAGAGAATACCGGATCAGCTATGCGTTGATCGGTCAATCACCATTTGAAAGGAAAGAGGAATTGGCCAACGTTGAGAAGGAACTATCAATGAACCTGATCAGCCAGGTGGATGCAACGCGGCGTCTGTATCCAGAGATCGAATCTGAAGAGGAGGCAGTAGGGTATCTGCTTGGAATTAGAGAGCAAGACAGAGCACTAGCACAAGCTGAAAACCAAGGCGTTGAGGGTGTCGAAATCGCAACAGAGAACCTGCAATCAACCGCCTTGAATGGTGCCCAGGTAACAAGCGCGCAAGGCATCATCGAAACGGTGGCCGCCGGTAGATTGCCGCGTGCAACCGGCGTGTCCATGTTAAGCAGATTCTTTGGCATTGATTACGCTGTAGCGAATGAGATCATGGGATCAGTGGGCGGCGGGTTCACTCCAACCAAAGAGGCTTAGGAGATGCCAGTTAGAAAAGTACCGGGAGGATATCAGTGGGGGACCCAGAAAGTGTACCGGACGAGATCCCAGGCGGAGAGGCAGGGCAGAGCGATCCGAGCCTCACAAGCCAGACAAAGAAAACCAAACGTAAGAATCAAAAAGCGAGTAAAGCAAAAATGACCGACACCGAGACCAATGGCACCAGTCAAGACAATGGGGCGGCACAAGTAAGCGCGACACCCTCACGCACCGATAGCAGCAATCTACAGAACCAATTGAGAGCGGTGACCAAAGAGCGATCAAGGTTATCCACAGAGCTGGCAGAGCTGAAGCCGTTGCAAGCCGAGGTTCAACAGTTGCGTGCAAAGCTTGCAGAGTCTGACACCCGCTACCAGCAAGACATGCACCTGGTAGAACTCGGCATCAAGTCAGACCGAGCCCGGAGAGCAATCAGGCGTGAGTATCGGGAAGAAATCGCAGAGCTTGCAGAGGACAGCAGACCAGGCTTCTCCGACTTTGTGACCTCGTTAAGAGAGGATAACTTCTATGGGAAACTGTTTGAACAACAGGCTCCACCTGTACAGAACCAACAAATTGAAGCGGCACCAGCACCCACGCCACAGCGCAAAATGGTGACAGATCCCAACGCTGGAGCAGATCAACCAAAAGATCCATCCAGACCATTTGATGAGGCCGCTTACCGCAGTATAAAAAGCAGGAAGGAGCGCCTGGCCCTTGCACGAAAGTATGGGCTTGTCAAATAGACTTGACCCGCCAACATTAAAAATATAGAATATCAATCAAGCGTCTATCGTTTGGCCTGCGGCAACGGCTATCGGGCTCCCTCCGGAATGGGTTGAGACGTCAACAAACTCATCCAAAACCCAGGGAGAAACCCATGGCCAACGAAATTACAACCACAGCTTTGGTCGCCAATGGCGGTATGGTTGATCTGATTCTTTCGGATCTCGTACTCGAAAAAATCTACGACGGAACCGACTTGTCAAGTACAATGCTTTTCATTGATTGGCATGCTCGAGGCGGACAAGGAATGTCAGTCACATTGGCAGACGCGCCGACTGCATTGAATGCTGAAGCATCAGAACCAACAGCAGAGGCCAACTCAGCGTATACCACAGCAAAATTTTCACTCACACCGGCTCGCTACACCAAAGCCTTCGGAATCACTGATCGCACCCTGGTAGACAATAGCGTGATCGGAATGGAGACCCTGGCCACGAATCTGGCTCAAGGTGTCGGCATGACTCTCACAGATTTGTTGTGTACGGCTATTGCTACACTGAGTGCAACTGTTGGTGCAAACACAGCAGCGTTGTCGGTTGACACTGTCTATGATGCTGCCTTTAAGCTGAATGAGGAGCTGAACTTCGGCAATTACAACATGGTCGTGGGCGCCTCCCAGCTCAATGACTTCCGGTCCAGCCTTCGTGCAGAATCTGGAGCGATCCAGTTTGTGCCCGCTACTGCTGATCAGTTGGCAGCTAAGGGGCCAGGGTATCAAGGACGATGGAATGGAATTGATATATGGCAATGCGACAGTACTGCGACCAGTGGGAGCGGCAAGGCTGGGGGGATGTTTTCCTTCGGCGCATTCGCTTACACCCTCGCTGACCCCAGAGTAATCCAGCAGGGTATTAATGCTGCCGATTTGGTAGTGTCAAATGAAGCTCTGATCGTAGAAAAGGCAAGAGATGCGGCATTGGGCGTGACTCAACTTGTGGCTCAGTGCTATCCAGCAGTGGCCCTGGTTGAAGACGCTCGCGGCGTTCAGGTCTTAGCAAGCTAATAAACCAAAAGGGAAGCCAATCATGAGAAAGTCAGCAGTTACACTTACCCGACCTGAACGAAGCGCGGCGGTGAGCGGGCCAGATCGGTCACGTTTACCAGTCAGGCAAGGTCAAAAGATACCTTTGCCGTATGTTTTTGTTCATTATGGTGAGTGGCAATATGATTGCGCTCATGGTTGGCTGCCCGTTTTGGCCAAGGTGATTGCAATGCCAGGGGTCAACGGGGTCGGCAGTGATGGGTCATTATCTGGGACGCTTCAGGTAACGGCCCAACGTGGCGGCAACATCATTGACCCCCACGACATTAGATTGTTGCAAGCTGGAGAAACTAAAGAGGATTCTGAGTTTTATCAATACGCCCGGTTCTATTTGACCACAACAGGGAAAAAATACTGGGTTGAGCCCGGCATGGAGCCCACTATCAGCGCCAATGGTCGCCGAGTAATGTGGGACAAAAAGAAAATTGGCGAGACTCTTGGGCGTTTTCGCAAGCATCTGAGAGACTCTGGAATCGTGCAGCCTATGCACCGATTGAACTTAGATGAAGAGCTGAAGCTTGAGCAAAACCGGATCGACCGTCTAGCCTCAAGAGTGGGCCACAACCCACACCTACAGGCTTCGCTTGACCTAAGAAAAGAAAGGTTGACCCAAATGAAAAAGGCGTTTTTTGGTGACGAAAAAAAAGAGATGAAGGGCGGAACGAAGCTGAAAGCCAAGCGATCAAAGAAGACGTTGCAAGCAGAGGTGCCCAATGGGTGAGAAGCCGGGCAGGCGTGAGGCCATGGATCGCATGGTGAAGAAGATGATCGAGAATGGTGCAAACAAAGATTACGCAAAAAAGAAAGCCGTCGAGTGTGCCCAGCGCGCCGACAAAAACGAAAAGAAATAGGGGGAAGAGATGAGTCAATTCAACAATAGAGTGGTATCTGATCCGGGCGATGGCGGAGCTATCCCAGTCGGCAATTACAACACAATATGCAATATGACATCCACAGGGGCGTCTGACACTCGCACATTGGCAAACCCAAAATATTTAGGGCAGACCTGTACACTTGCTCTTGATGTAGACGGTGGGGGGCTTGATATTACAGCGGCCTCTGCGGTTAACCAGACTGGCAATACCGTAATGGATTTTTCACACGCTGGCGACTTCGCAAAACTTTGCGCAGTGCATCAAGCGGGCGCTCTACGGTGGCAAGTCATAGGCTCTGACGGGGTGGCCTTCAGCTAATGCCAACAGAGACAAACTACAGTGCACGATGGGCTTCTGTGACCCTGATCCCCAAGGATCGGGATCACGTTGTTGAAATGTCGCTTGAGCGCAATGGAGCAGCGCCCACGGTTACAGCCGTGACGTTCACCCTGTTTGATACAGGTGGCACCAAGCTCATTGATGCTGCAGCTGCGACAGAGACAGCCGGGAAGCTCACCTACACTGTACCAGCAGCGACCACCACTGATAAGTCATTGGGAAGCGGTTACATGGTGCGGTTTGAAGTTACCATCGCCTCTCAGGTTTATTGGTTTTCAAATGCTGCGGCAGTTTGTCTTCAATTGCTATACTGCCCAATCGGAACCACAGACCTGGTCAACCGTTATCCTAAATTGTCCGACCTCCAAGTCACAGGCGCGAGCGATCTTCAGGCATTCGTTAGCGATGCCTTCGATCAATTGATCAACAAGATGCATAGCGGGGGATTGCCATTCTGGACGATCAGGTCTCCATCCAACCTTAAGCCCTGGTTAATGACCCGGAGTTTGTCCTGGGCGCTCGCCTCGCTGGCTTTAGTGCTTGGGAAGGGTGGACCATACCGTGACGAGTCAAGACGCCTTGAGGCCATGCTCAAGGGCCAGTATGAGCAGATCAGGTCAACAATGGACGTTGATGAAAACAACTCCACCTCAACGGTTCAAACACCAACCTCCGGTGTCATTCAGTTGAGCAGTAGTAGAGGGGGCTGGCGGTAAAAACTCATGACTCCATCGTCAGCACTTACAGCGCTTATAGCGAGACTCAACGCCGACTCTAACTTGGTCGAATGCAAGAGCCCCAACGGACTCATGGACGGGGGTTCCATGCGTCTCAATCGGGGCTTTGCAGTTAAGCCAAAAGCACTAAAACCACTCAAGGGCCGCAATCGCTCAGACGTGGCAGGCATGAGAGTGTCCCAAACATTTGTGGTCACGCTCGGCCATGTGCTCAAACCAAGCTCCGGGATCACTGCACCAAGTCAAGCAATGAGCGACCTGCATTCCGTGCTGCGCTATTTATTTGTCCCCAACAGCGCGCTGAACTCGGGGTCAGGCGCGGCTATTTACATCGGTGGGGTAACAGTCAAATATGAAGAGGGCGGGGCTTATATGACCCAGACCTTCGGTGTCGAGCTCCACTACAACCTTGACCTTACAAGCCCATGAGCACCATTGATCTATATATCGATTTGCGGACGGCAAGAAACAAGATCCGGGAAACGTCCAAGGGTAAGCCGCGAAACCTTACTCCTGAAGAGTTGGATATTTTGTTGACAGGCCAAGCAAGGATCTTAAACCTGTTGACCCAGACTTGGCCAGTAAGGACCGGAGATTCGAAAAACGCGTGGCGGGTGAAGTTAAAAACCAAGCCGACTCTTGGCTATCAGGTGTCAAACGCAATGGATTACGCATCCTATGTCTTTAGAGCAGGTGAGAAAGCTGGTGGGCCGTTGTACAACATCCTCATAGCCCAGGTTTTCACCGACATTATCACAGACATCAACACCCAAATTGCTCAAGTAGTAGACATCCAGCTTGCAAGAATGGAACAGGATGAGCAGTACACTGGCGAACTTGAAGAGCTGGAAAGAATCAATCGCGTTGAATCGGCCCGAGTATTGCGCAAAGCGTCAGCCAGGGCAAGACCACTTATCAGAGCGAGACGAAGGCCGGGCCGGAGGTTTGCACAATGAATGTAATGGTTGACGTCGAAACACAAGTGGGTGGAATCCTTGAAGCTATGGAGGTGCCCGGCAACATAGTGCTCCCAGCGTTTGAGGATTTCGCGCGGGTTGCATTGGACGAAATCAGACTTGGAACGCTCAGTGGAAACCCATGGCCAGTTGACACGGGCATAAGTCAAGACAGTTGGATCTCATCTGTTGATTTTGACGATCAGTCTATCACTGTTTCTTTCTTCAATGCCGCAAGGACTGAGCCAAACCCGCGAACAGGGAAAGGTGGTGGTCGGTCTTATGCGGCGTACATCTACCGGGCCGGAACGGCCAACGATGACAACAACCGCGTCTGGGAAGAGAAAGAGAACTTTATAATCGAAAATCTGCTTCCTTCCTTGATGGAAGAGTGCATCCAACTAATTCTCCAATCAGGATTAGAAGTCTGATCAACAAATAATCAAAAAAGGAAAAGGGAGTTTAAAATGGCTATTTCGACATATGTCAAAGTAAAAAGGGACGGAACGCTTGTTCTCAAGGATTCGGGTGGAGCAAACACGTACACCCTTTCATATGAAGACGGAGATATAAAATTCGACAATCCAAAAGCTGAGCAAGTGGTCATCATGGATCGCGGTGTTTTTGCTGGTGTGAGAAAAGGCAACGATCAAGCGATCACCGGTTCATTCACCGTGAACTTCAGACAATGGGCGAGCGCGGCGACTGAAAATCTGTGTGATGTCTTGGACGGTGTCAACAGTGCCAGCAGTTGGACAAAGGTTAACACAGCATACGAACAATTCAACCTTGATGCCGTGTTCACAATCGCGGGCGGTATTGATGGCACAGACAGCGTAGCCACGCTTTCAACCTGCATTTTTGAGTGGAACTTTGCCGAGGGCGACCCGGATAAATTGAGCGTCACCTTCACCTGTTACGAAGGTGCCGTCTATACCGGCCCAGCATAATATAGGGGGATAAAATGGCATACGCATCAACGGTCACGGTAACGAGACACGGCGATAGGGTGAAGGTCACAGTTGCAGAAACGGACGCTGGAACTACGGCCGAGGCTACAATTGAAAGCGGGATCAGATACCTCAAGCTGATCAGTGTGGAACAGGATCTCACTGCGGGCTCTGCGGCCACAGTTGCCCCTTCTGTAAGCACAAAGACGGGCGGCACGGCGGGGGATGGTTTGCTCTACAGTGCAAGCGCATCGGCAGGGGCTTTGAATGCTGGGCTTGACGTGTCAATTTATAGTGCAGACGGCAAGCTCTACCACAAAGCCAACCCAAACACAGGGTCAAACAACTCAGTCACCACGGTGTATCACTTCAAGACGGACTGGTAAATGAAGACAATCAAAATCAAACCGATCGGAAAAGTGCACGTGAAAGCTCCGGATAACTGGTGCACGGTGGCAGACCTTTCTCAAGGCTGGTCTAGAATCGCAGACAATGACATATTGCAGACGCGCGTGTGTGCCGCCTCAATTGGCATGGTTTGGGATCATGACCTCAACAAACAGAAGATGCCTCGATATGATTTCAGCCGTGGCGATTTGTTCTTGTATGGCACCGCATGCCAAAACCAACTCCATCAAAACGGGGTGAAGCTCGATCAAATCTTTGCGGGCGGGATCAAGGTTTTTGGCTGGCTTCAGGACATCTTCCCCACCTATGAGGATATTGAAAAAACTGCGGATTTTTCCGAAGCGGACGAGGCGCAAGCGACCTCTTGAGCCTCCGAGTTGATCGAAGCTGGGGTCAAGATCCTGGCTGGCTCTTGAGCCTTGATCCGCCAACACAAATCAAACTGGTCGCTGAATATTTAGTTTCGAACGAATCGCCAGAGCACGCAAAAAAACAGATCAAAAGAGCAAAACGGGACAAGATGAAACGCATCATTGAAAGGCGGGAATCAAGGGGGTATTGATGGCAGAGCTAACAATGGACGCCGATGTCCTGATCAAGTTCCTCGCGGAGATCTCAGACTTTCAAGACAAGGTAACCCAAGTCACCGGAGAGCTTGACACCGTCACAGAAAAACAGGCTGAAGTCGCTCAATCTGGAAGCGATATGGCCAAGGCCACCGGTTCATCAATGCAGGCGATGGCGGGAGTTGCTTCAATCGCAAGGCAGGTGAATCCGCAATTAGGAAGGATGGCAACTGTTACAATGGGCGTGACCCGCGCCATGAGAGGTTTCGGAATAGCGGCCGGGACCGCTATGCGTGTCATGGGACCATTAGCGGTCGCGGTCGGTGTTGGCTATGGCGCATTCAGGATCTGGACCGCTGAATCCAGAAAAGCGAAAGAGGCCGCAGAACAATTCGCAGCCGCTCAAGATAGTGTTCAAGACGCCGTAACAGCGACTGCGGACATCCTTTTAAGGGCGAAGGTCATCACCGGCGAAATGACGCAGCTCGAAGCCGACAGAATAGAAAACGCGGCAACCCTTGATGAAATATTTAAAGCCAACCAGACAAACCTAAGATTGCGTAAAGAAGCATTGGAAAGCGAGATTTCAGCTTTGCACGAACGAAACGCAGCGATTAGGGAACACAATGCAGGGGTTCTGGAAGATATACAAAACCGAGGTGCGGCTGCTAGAGAGCTTGAGCAGATTCAGCCTTTTAGACCACTCGTTGACGAGGATGCATTTCACGAATTACAGGTCCAGCTTAGAGATGTCAACTATGAGATTGAATCGCTGGAACGGCACAGGGGGCAAACAGAGCGCGCGCTTGAGATTATAGCACAAAAAGCCAATGAAGCCGCGACTGGTGACGCGGGTGGCGGCGATGTAGGGGGCGGAGTTAGCGGGCTAGTCGACGCCTTTGAAAATCTCAACACAGCAATGCAAGACCTCCCCACCGAGACGTTCAGATTTGATGGTGCAGAGATGGACCTGCGGGAGCCTCTCCAGCAGAATGAAGAATCAGCCAAAGAGATGGCCATCACTTACAGTGACGCCTTCGGATCAATGGCTAACAGTGCAGGCAAATTGAATCAGGCTCTCGGAGGCGACGCACAAGAGCAATTCAAACGGGGCCAGGCTTTAGCATTGGCCGAGGTTGCTTTCAACACTGCATCGGCTGTAATGAAAGCCTTACCCAATATCCCGTTGAGTGTAGCAATGGGCACGGCAGGGGCTGCCAATGCCGCTTTGGTCATGGCTCAACAACCCCCACCCGCTCACATGGGCCTAGTCCCATCGTCAACAGGGCCTCTGGCTCCCGATGAAATGAATACAAGAGTTTTGAAAGGTGAGGCTGTCTTGGATCGGGCCACAGTCCGCAGAATGGGCGGCGCTCAAGGCGTGCGTGATCTTATGCAAGGCGGTGGCGGTAACGGTCAGACGGTCGTGGTTGTTCCGTGGAAGCATTTAGACAGAGAACTCCAAAGCTCTGGACGTGCCAATAGCAGGTTTGGTAGAACCATGAGAAGGAACGCTCAAATCTCGACAGGTCAACGGGGGTAACGATGGGCAGTGATGCAACCGGGACATATCTAAGGGCGCTTGGTGTCCCGTTCACGCTAAAGAATGCTCTTACCATGTCGACTGGTAGCCAGGATGGGCCGCAGCCAGGCACACCGGAAGCATCGGCGGATGACGTTGAAATGCGATTGGTGTCAAGTGGAACCATGCGCAGTGATGCTTCCTACACCGTCAAAACAATTAACAGCGGTAACCCCGGTCCCGGTGGTGGTGCACAATTTCTCTGGAAGAATACCTCAGACGCGGACAAGATGTATAGAGGGCGGGACGTCCAGACAATCAGCGCGTTTACATCAATCTTTAATAGCGCGGGCACTACGGAAACACGTGAGATCGATTGTTGCAGAAGTGACGATGATGGCCTTGTAATAACCACACATGTCACACTCCCAAGCGGTTCAAGCCCAGACCGAATCTATGTTTGGACCTGGAAAGACGGCGTAGTCTCGAGCCCTGTGAGCTTATACCAAACCGGCCAGACATTGGGCACCTTCGACATGAGCCCAACAGTGTGCAAAGCTGAAAACGGCTATTTGTATCTGTGCCACTGGAATTTCGACATTGCAAACGACCTGGCCAACGTGTCCTCATATGTATCAAAGGACAACGGGGTAACCTGGGAAGACCTAAGCGAACGCGCTTTGAGAGAGTCTATAGACGTTAACACCACAACAGGAAGTCAGGCCGTTGGATGGTACCCAAGGCGTCTGAGATTAGCGGTGGCAAATGGACAGGCGTTGTTGATGGGTCATCTGAGAAGCAATGATACAGTTTTTGCAGCCACTCGGGGACTCAGAGACCAGTTCGGACAATGGGCCTCAAACTCCTTAAATGGATATTTCAATTTAGTTCAAATTGCGTCACTGGCTCCAGATTACAACCCGAGCGGGATAACCGTTGCGGAATGGGCAACCTTCAGCCACCATTCGATCTTTGTATACCAAAACAAATTCCACGTTATTTTTCCCAGTAAGGCCGCCACTGTATCAAACACAACAGTAACTTGGCAAAAAGATTGGCTTGCGATGGGTGTCCTTGGCAATGCCTATGAACCAATGCAGGCTCAAATTCCAGGCGTGGACACCAATAACAGAATCGCAGAGACGCCCGGCACCGATCCTTATTTCTATGTATGGGACGGCTCAGCAACTCAGATCGCCAGCGTTTTAAGCGTAAATTTGACCCTTAATTATGTGGCTTATGGAGATGGCGCGGGTTGGTGTGATGATGACGGGGCCTTTTTTTGGGCTTCCAACGTTATACAACACGAAGGCGGGGGAAGAGACACCAAGACAAAAAACACCACTTTTCTCATGCGTTCCGATTCGAGTTTTGGAACGGAAAATGCAGCGGGTGAATCTGTCGGGCGGGTCTTTAGGTATTGCGGCGCGGGTGGCGTCACTGGTCGATATGCGACAGATGCCATTGTGGCCGATTTCAAATATGACGCCCAGCCAACAGGCAACTTGATCAGCTATTCAGGTTGCTCAATACAAGGGCGTCAAGTCTTACTGAGCAAATCGGATGCCCCCAATATTACATTTGACAACAATGTCTTTGCCTTATGGCTCGGCGGCTATACGACGATCAACACGCCCCAGCGAATCCAATCAAGCAATGAGAACCAGAGAGCCAAATGGACCTCAAGTTGGATACCCGTCATTGACCCTAACGAGGCGGGACTGCAACCACAGACGGCCGGGAGCGGATCGATAACCGCAACCGAT
>CEUI01021187.1_pt1 | contig 13613 bp, 17 predicted proteins | sample 531411 | NCBI WGS metagenome assembly CEUI01 (sample SAMEA2622841, study PRJEB7988) | marine metagenome | isolation source: saline water (ENVO:00002010), including
CGAAATCCATCTTTTTCACCATATGCGGTTTGTGTTGATGTGACGATTCTACCAACTCCATATAAAAACACAAATAGAATTTTTCTATCAAGGACAGGGAGGAACAAAAAAGCCCGCACTAGGCGGGCTTTTCTATCAACCTTGAGCGTTTCGCAGGCGGTCACGGAGACTGCCACCACTCTTCAGTTTTTCTTTGCGAGGTTCTTCCTCTTCCTTCTGTTCCGATCGACGTGGCTCATCGTCATCGTCATCACTTCGGGCACTAGAGCGACCGCGACGTGGCTCATCATCGTCATCGTCACCTCGTGGTGCAGAACGAGTACGACGTGGTTCATCGTCATCATCGTCATCAGCCTTGCCACGTGTGCGGGTGCTGCGACCAGTGGTTTTCGAATCGTCATCACCCTGATTGATGCGTTTGTGCATATTCTCGACCCACTCGTCGTATGCATCATCATCCGGTACTTCATGAATCAGGTCGATTGTGCTGTAGTCGAATTGTTCGATAACGCGGTCCTCGAAGTATTCCAAATCTTCATCAGTCACGGTGTTTCGTGCGAAGTAGGAATCATCATAGCTGGCAAAGCCACCGGAATTCTTGCCTTTCTTGATAACGAAGGGGGTCTGGAAGAGCAGGTCTTCGTCGATCTCACCTTCCATGATGGCGTTACGGATACGTGATTCGATGCCATAAGGAACAATGAACAGCTTGACTTCGTTCTTGTCTTCGGTTTGGTTGATGTCGCATGGCGATTCAAGAACCAGACAGCTCATCAGAGTGCGGTCGCGACCCCACCAGTTCTTCGCTGCTTCTTTGTATGATTTGTCGCCAGTGTCGTTGAAGGCGTCATTCAGTTTGAAACCTTCCTGACAAACAGGACATTCCTCACCCAACGCTTCATGTTTACAGCGGATAGGTTTTACACCTTTCATGTCCTTTCCACCAGCGTGGAACTTCCACTTCGCCCAGAGCTCACCATTGATGTCTGGGATAAGGAGGATACGCATGCGTTCGCCGTCTTTCAGGTCGAAGTAGTTCAGAAGACGCATATCGTTTTTACGACCTTGCGATGAATCCTCGACAGTCTTTTTCAGATCAGATTTCAGTTTCAATTTCAGATTGCTAAGTGCCATTTTCTTTCCTCGGTTATTTTCAGCTAAATCAAATATACTACGTTATTGTATCGTAAACTACTATTTAGTCAATGGGATCAGGAGCACATTAACCAAACCGATGTCGAAGATACCAATCTTGTGTTCAGATACCGCGAACACCGCATCCCCATTGTTTGCAGCTTTCGACTCTTTCAACACCAACTGGAACGCAGGGATGTCCCAAGTGGATGTAAAGTCATCTAGGTCTTGACCGCCATCGACGATGAATTCGTCAGAGAAGTTATCATCCTCACCGTCGAAAATAGTCGTAGTCAGCACATCACCTTTCAGCGACAGAGAGATATTCCGTTCCATCTTGGAGCCGGTGAGACCCATTGCAGAGATCGCTGTGGTGATATTAGCCACGTAATCACCCGGCAGAACGATCTTCTGATCTAGGTTCAGGTTGCTGGGTACGCGTTTCGGGATTTGAAGACGCTTCGGGTCAGCACAACGGAACGTGGATGTGCGACGACCCTGCTTCAATGTGATATCGGTGATATACCCGTTGTTCACACTACTACTCATCTGTGCTTTCGAGATATCGAAAAGATCGATCCGAGCGAGAAGACCGCGCACGGTTTGAACACCCATCATAGCGTCAACGTACTCTCCGTTGATTTTGTGGAACACTACGATATTGTTCTTACTATCAGCACCACGAACAAGCGTGAAACCTTTCTCGTCTGGGGCTTCCTCGATAGCCACCTCGGCGATCCCAACAGAATCCAAGGTGGTCAGAAGATTTTTAATTTCGCTTAACATTGTTCCTCCTTTTTAGAAACATAAAGCCAAGTGTACGGCATCTGATTGATTAACACAAGCGAATCTGATGGGCTCACAAGAACAATTTTCTTATGAATGGCTCGCTGGTTACCGATTGTGTAGCCACCATCATCATGACGGATGATCGGGAAGAAATACCCATGCAGTTCATCATCGAGTGCATCTGTAGCGATGGCTGAGATCACATACTGGTCATCCTCCAGTCGAATTGAGTACACATTGTCGTACTCGCTCAGTACTTCTCCATAGAGGATGTCTTCACCAGAGATCGCTGGCTTCGGGATAGACCCGATTGGTTGCTCATGTAACATATTCACCAATTGGTGAAGTAGTGGGGACAATATCTGAATCATCGTGATTTTCCTATTTCCAGTGCATCTCTCAGCTTTTTCTTGGGTGCTGTATTTGTTTTGCTTTTTTCAGTATCTTCATTTTTATTGCCCAGCTTCAGTTTTGCTGGTGGTTTACCCGGATTGATGAACGGTTTATCAGCCAATCGAAGCGTGCGAGGACAGCGATATACTGTTTTCTTCTGCGTGGTTTTCTCACCATTTCGAACCTTCATCTGAACCGCCTGAACCTGATTATTATCGATATCCTCTTCGGTGGCAACAAGACCGATTGCCCAGTCGAGAGCATTGATAACACTGATACCACCGGCAACGTGGGATGGGTTCAGGTTCGTGATATCATAACCGTCTCGATTGATCTGACCAGCTGTGAAGCCGTACATATTGTACTCGTCGATAATATCCTTGACGCTGAAAACCTTTTTCTCATCCTCGTCGAAACGATTCATATCGCGTCTACCGTTCGCGCTATCGACCCCCATCAGAGTCAAGTAGTCGAGAATGAGGTAATCGGGTGCTTTTCCATAGAGTAGAATATACTCCATAATGACAGTGCGCACCATACTCGGTGTGCTACCAAAACGCATCTTCTTGGTTACAACCCGACCATAACCATCTTTATCCTTGAGCTCTTCAAGCTTTTCTGCAATATCAGCAGCAAACATTTTGTGTTGAGCGATGTCGAGACCAGTGAAAATACTATCAAGACGCTTCGAATATAGCTCTTCCCTAAGCTCAAACGAGATGATGAGCCCGGTGTATCCACGTTTTGACAGGTTCTTTGCTACGTTAGCCAAAGATACCGACTTACCACCAGCGGTTGTTGCAAAGAATGCGCCCAACTCACCACGACGGATGTTGTTCGTGAGGTCATCAAAGGCAGCGATGCCCATACTGATCTCTTCGACGTTCTGATCCATATTTTCAATCCTAGCTTGAGGATCATCAAACAAATCAGTACCGACGCGAGAATCGAGTTTGATCAAGAGAGACTGTCGTACACGCTCAGCGATAGCGTGCATGTTACCATCGTTCAGGAGATCAACAGACGAAAGAATAGCCTCTTTCATATCTTCTTCTTGACACAATTTTTCAATTTCATCTAGCAGAAATTGTTCATCAGCAGGGTCGAGATCACGTGGCTTCAGCTTAACATCTAGCTCCGCATCAATAACGTCCATCGACGGTATTGTGTGATACTCTTTGAAATGGTTCATGACATAGTCAACAACACCATCTAGGGGTGGTTCGAAATATGACCCTTTCATAATACGGAAACATCGAATGAACGATGGTTTGTGTGTGAACAGAATCTCAAGTAGCAGCTTCTGTTTCTTATTGATTACATCAGTACTCATTTTACTCCTTTTTAGCCCACAGATCGTACATCAGACGCCCTTTGACAGGGTCACTGGTAATGTTGTCGACGATCATTTGCATCGCAGCAACCTTACCATATTTTATAACAGCATCGTTCAAATCTTTACAGTCCCATTGAGGTATACTGATCTCCCAGCCATACTTTGCGAACTGTTCAACGAATTTACAACGACCTGTTCGATCGGGAAGCATGATAACACGCTTTCCTTTTAAAAAATAGGCTTGTTCTTTCGTCACGTGATCTCCGAGGCACCCGACTGCGAATGGTAGGCTGCGAGCGTCTACGGTTCCTTCGACGACGATAGCGATGTCCTTAACATACCTCTCTGGCATGTACAAGACGTTCGTGTTGCCGTCGAACATCGACACATACTTATTTTTCGTTACTATGTGGAAACCTATCAGGCGTGAACCATGATACATCGCAATCGCGAACAAGCCTATGTACTCGCCCGACTCGGCAATGTATATATCGTTGTAATCAACACATCGATCCTCAGCCCATCGCAACACGCGTTTCTTCGTGTCCTCGTCTGTGGATTTTTCAAAAGGAACGAAACCATTCGGCACCGAGATGGAGTGGTAGCTATGCTTCGTGTACAGGTGTTCGTCTTGCTCAGTGAGAAGTGCTGCGAGTGTACTTTTCTTCTTCGTCGTGAGAAGCTGTACCGGTATCTTAACACCCATCACCTTCATAAGGTGCCTGAACTTTTTCGGCACGTACTCACCAAGCTTCATGCCAGTACTGGCATCGCATTTTCCTCGGAAGCAGTTATAACGAATCTCGTCATGTGTGAAATAGAAGCCACCGGTTCGTGTTCGGTTCTCACCGCATACTGGACAGTTGCAGCTATACCACCCAGTCGCTTCTTGTCGATCTAGGTGTAGGCGAATGTCGGATATCAGGGTGTCAAAAACGTTCATACCGACATCATACTCCTAAAGTTTCATAAGTTCAATAACATCTTTCAGATTGTGGATGTATATGTCTGACAGCGAGTCCATCAACTCCTGCGAGATGTTTCCTTTCGTTATCGCTTTCACTGGGGTGTATTTCACCCTCTCCACTGCATCAACGTCACAACCATATACAAAATACGCCTGATAGTCATGTTCGAACATATAAACACAGCCACGAAGAAGAGCAGGTTTGATATTTTTCGATATCTTGTAAGAAAAAGCTGATACGATGTTGCGTCCTTGAGTTGTAATCAGGAATCTCTCCTTGAATAACCCATGCTTATCACTGGGTGTGAAGATAATCTTTATATCGCCTAAAACCATTTTTCATACCTTCGTAAATAACTGAAACGGAGACAATTTATCAAATGCAGCATTTTAAACTTCTCGACGAAATCCACTTAAAAGATCGCACTTTGACCGGTGTGGTTGATTACGTCACGACAAAGAACATCATTTTTTACGACATTTCAATGAACGACAATCCAGAAGTAATCAAAATGCTACTACTCTGGAGGATGTTCTATACCCATATTCGTTTTTCGGTTTTTAAGGAACTCTATTTCCACAAAACGATTATGAGTAGCCCGAACCTCATCAATCGTAAGAAGATTGTGTCTCCTAGTTTCACATCGATCAACAAACCAAATCGATCGGTTAAGCATCTTACCAAGAAACTAATCGTTGCTGCAAGCGACAGAGAATCGCAGCAATCATAACGGCATACGAGACCGCGTGTGACTTTTTAAAATACACACCGGTCTTTGGTCGTTTGTAAAGGGTTCGTCGAACCCCTGCTGTGTCCGTGCGATAATCATCCACTAAGTGAAGTTTACCGGGTCGAATCAATGCAAGACAATCCGCAAGCTCTATGATCGACCTCGGTTCTATCTCAGAGATCAGATCATAATGAGCACCGATATGCGGAAGTTTGGAGACTACATCTCTCCTACTCAGCAGTGACCAGTCTGGCTCTTCATCGATAGCAGACAGAAGATCAGCCTTGTTCGAGAATATGTCATAACTGGTGTTTGTGAGGATATCAACCTTCAGTAGGTTGGCTTCATCCCCATCTTTGTAGTCGATAGCAGCGTTCCCGGTCATCATGTCAACGGGAACCTGTTGAATATAAACACCTGATGGATGCGGCAGAACCTTGGAAACGGACTCGTTATATATCATCGCCCGAGTGCCATACTCGTTCCGTTCTATACCGCTCTTGACATCGATGTCTACGTCAAATATACGACTCATTACTTCACCAGATAGAAATTCACTTCTTTCACAACTTCATCGAATTGAGACAGCATGACAGTTTTGACAGCAGCTCTCATACTCTTCCCATTCAAAAACTCGGTTAGGAAAAACAGTGTTCGAAGAAAATCCTGTTTCTCTTCGTACTCAACCGCTGCATCAGCCTTCGATTTAGCATGCGCGATCATCGCTTCCTTACTTCTGAAACCGTTCGCGGTGTAGCCCGTCACAGTGTTAAGCATGATTTTAGACACAGTCGCCGCAGTGTCCTTCTCCATCTCAACACAATACCCGAATGCCTGACGTAGCTTGTCACCAGTTTCCGACCCCGGATGGTAGAAGAAGTTAGATTCGGGCCACTCATCGACAGAAGAGTAGCATTCCTTAAGTGTAGCAGCCTCTTTTTCATCAAGAGGCTGCTTATCACTCAACACATAGTCGAGACTCATCCCGCATTGATCCCGAGACCATTTTCTTCAATCTGATTGACCAGCTCCATCAGACGGTTGCTATAATCGATGGGGAGTCGCTTCATACGTTCCTCGAAGCCATCGTAGTTCATCGCCAACCAAATGATACTGATCTTAGCCTTTTCGATCGATCGTGTGAAGAAGTCATCATCGTTTTCGAGATCATCCTTAAACCGTTCAAAGAATTTCTTGGAGTCCATGATACCAGTGGCATGCATGAAGAGTCGAAACTCTCGCATCGTCTGTTCTTCGATACCAACCTTCAACAGCATCGGCAATGATGTGAGCTTCTTGATTTGATTGAGCCAGTCCAGATATGTCAACACATCTGCGATCTCATGTAGTGTACAGAACATTGAGAATCGAACAAACTGGTTGTAGAACTTGCTCTTGATAAAGGTCTTCATCGTAATCCGAGCTTTCGGGTTTGTCTCGGCGATGACATCACGGTATAGCTGGTATGCACGCATTTCAGTGAGCGTACCTTTCACAACATCACGCAGCTTATGACAGTTCTTCTGTTCATAATGACGCTCTGCTGCCCAGAACTTCAGGAAACTCTTACCACAAACAGGACAGACCGTTGTCCCGTTCTTCATCTCTTTCAGCTCAACCGAGTACAGCGCATCGATATCGTTGATAATCTTCAACGTGGACGCTTGTTGTTTTTTTACATCTTCACTCATTTTATTCTCCATAAAGTTCTTTTAACTCGGTGATGTCGTCATCCCCAAGGATTCGTAGGTAATCTTTCGCTTCATCATACCCACATTCAAAATGTTTTGCGATCATTTTGATCACTGCGATCTCGTTCGTCGATACGGTTTTGACGTATTTGTACCGAGTACTATCTATCCCACCGTTTGCCGCTACAAAACTCTTCAGAAGCAGTCGAGGATACTTTGCAAGGGAAAAAACGAATTCATTGCAGACGATATCGGTCATGATAACATGTGTATCCGTGTTACTCACAGCACCATTCATCCACATCAAGAGGACAAAAGGGGAGAGAGCCTTAACCTGTTCGTCTGTGAGCCCATCAACAAAAGCATAGTCGCCTTTGTTGATAGCATCGAAGAAAAGAAATAGCGTATTATCCTTTTTAGCTGCCATAGTTACTCCATGAAGAGCTGATAGATAAACGCGTCGAGGTGGAGGCGTTGATTGGCTGCACGCAACGCACGGTCCATATACTGCGATATCAGGATGACAGCATTATCCGTGTCAACATTCTCGATGTTTTGAATGTTTTGGTAAACAGTTTCGTAATATGCTTCGAAATTGTTACTGTCAGCGCCCGCTGTGAGCTCTAGCAGCTCGTTCTTGTCGACGGTTGTTGATGACCAAGCATTGATCCATTCGTCCAGTGACGAGCCTCGTGTGGCGTTCTGGAGGCATCGAACCTGACGGAATTCGTCTGTGTGTTCATCGATACTGTTGATGATCTTGCGCAGATCAGGCGCATACGCCTGAACGTGGGAGATAAGATCATTATCATCGAGAACTTCGAGTTTCTCTTTCTCGACGATATCACAGATAAGATCAAGGATACCGTCCATGTTCACAGCGCCCATGACGATCGTCTGAAAACGACTATGAAGAGCAGGACTGATCTGCTTCGGGTTGTTGGCGGTAAGGATGAAACGAACGCTATCACTGAACTCTTCAATGATATCGCGCAGTGCATCTTGAGTCTGACGGGTGAGGCGATCGCCTTCTTCAAGTAGTACGATCTTGATGTCACCCATCGAGATTTTCTTCATCCACGGTTCGAGCTCGTCTCGAATGAAACCGATACCATTCGTCAAGGAACCATTGATACGCTTTACGTCGGTTGGACCGATATCAAGCTCGTTGATCAGGATGCGTGCAAGTGTTGACTTACCGCAACCGGGAGTTCCAGTCAGCATTAGATTGGGGATTTCGCCATCTTTGATCCATTTGCGAACCTTAGACTCGGTTGACGAATCCTGAAAAACATACCCATCGATCGTGCTTGGTCTGTATTTTTCGACCAGAAGTTTTCTCATTTCAAATTCTCCAAAAAAGAAAGCCCATTATAGGGCTTTCATTGTACTACCGCAACCTCATCCCATGCCCCTTTTCGAACAGAGTAATGGGTGAAGCGTGGTGAAAACATCTGCCGATGCTTAACGGCGTAGTCAATCGCATCTTCTTCTGAAAGTTTCGTGGTTAGAAACTCTTCAGTTTCGCCATCAATCCCGTAGATATAATGGCGAAACGTCGATACCATATCACTCGCCAGCATCGTTTTGTTGGTTTTTGAAATATTCGACAAGTTCACTGAAACCTCCGATATGTTGGTAGTTAATCCCCAAGGGATGCTCCAAGTATATCTGAGGTACGCTCTTGTGTCCAGCACCGATCACAAAGTCGTAGAACCCCTTGTTCTCGGGGTCCATGATATCAATGTAGGTGTATTGAATTTCACCACCTTTATTCTTCTCAAAATCGAGTAGAACTTTTGTGCGCTGGCAATATGGGCAATTAGGCTTACCGTATACGATAAATTTTTTCATAGAATTCCTTTAAATTCAAATACTTGAGACTCGTCAACGTCGTTGTCGATCTGGGCAACACGATAGTTCACGATCTCGATCTCTTGGGCTGCTGCTTGAATGAGGTCAGGCTTGACATATTTATCCATGTACGGCAGAGGGTTCTTCTCTGGTACGTCACCGAAGCGCTGGGTATCAAACTTCAGACCAACCCGGCTGTACATCGGTGCTGCAAGGAAACGAGTGTAGTCCTTGAACATCTCGGGAGTGACACCCAGAACGTGTCGACCGTTACTGAACACGTAGTCAGTGAACGAGAATTCCTGCATCACACACTCATCGAAGATTTCGCGAATCTCGTCCTTGCTCTCGTGAAAAATCGAATCATAACCTTCGTTCGTCATCATGATACTCTGGATAGCACGACCAAAGCGGGCATGAATGAGCTCATCTTTACAGATCGCAGTGATCTCGTTGCCGATACCTTGGAACTTACCAGTCTCGGTCAATGCGAATGTACATGCGAAGCTCGCCATAAACGAGACAGCTTCCAGTGTATAGATCGCGAAGATCGTTTTCAGGAGCTGCTTTCTGACGCGTTGCATATCGATGTTCGGGTTCAGTTGATACTCAGCAGCCATATTCGCTGTTTCGTTGAACACACGGCGTATGACAGCAGATCGGTACGCCACGTGCATATCAGCCTTGGCTTTTTCGATAACCTCGTTCGGGTCGTCGAAACACTTGCGGATGATCAGCGAATATGCAGAAGCATGAATCCCCTCAAACAATGACCATGCCTGAAGAACCTTTGTCAACTCGTTATTGGTTGTGAACGGTTCCAACAGGCTCATGATTGAGCGAGAAGCTACACTGTCCAGCAGCCACTGAGACATCAGGTTGATAACCATTACGTCGCGGGTCGCTACATCACAAGTCTTCAGTTCCTGCTTGTCGTTTGATAGGTTAAACTCGGTTTCCCGCCAGAACTGACCCATCTGCTCTTCATAGAGCTCTTCCAGAATAGGGTATGTCACGTTGATGGAATCAGCGAACCCCTGATCTTCCCCCAGAAACAGCGGGTACGACCCGCTGATGTTTCCGTTATTTTGAATATTTGCTACGTCTCTCATTTTCCTTCCTTAAAGCTTACAACTCTCACAGCCACCTTCATCCTCGTCCTCTTCCAGATGTTCTGGGATAGGATCGTATTGAACAATTGGGGCGTCTTTTTCTTCATCATCGTCGGTGTTGGTGAGGAAGTTCTCATAATACCACGTCTTCATCCCCAGTTCAGCAGCAAGGAACAGACGATGGTACAGTTCTGACAGTTTCTTCTTACGACCGCTTGTAAGATCGGTGTAGAAGTCAGCAGAAATACCTTGACCAGTAAACTTCTGAATGATGGCATAGAACTTCACCAAATCCAAGTGATCGATGTCATATGCCCACTGATAGCGATCCGAGAATTCTTCCCAACCCGGTGCTTCAAAGAACACGATACCTTTCTTGGACTTCTTATAAATCTGGTGCTCGCGGTATGGGTACACACCATTCATACTAGCGGTGAATACAGAACTACTCTCTACCGGCATATAGGCTTCGAGAACAGAGAACCGCATACCATAACGCTTGATCTCATCACGCAGACCTTCCCAGTCACACAGAAGTTCTTGGGTGTGCTGGCTATCAACACCTTTGGAGTAGGTATCAATCGGCAACCACGGCTTCTCATCAGAATAGCGAGTCTTGTGGAACCAACCACACGCACCACGCTCTTTCGCCAGACGGACAGATGCCTTGTGTAGAGCAAACGAGTGAAGTTCTGCCAGCCGGTGAATAGCATTACGACCTTCTACCGTGTCATACTTCAGACCCTGCTTAGCCATCCAATGCGCAACGTCAGTCATACCTACACCGATACTGCGACGGTTCTTTGCGGTGAACTCAAGGCGCGGGTATGGATACTGAGTGCGCTCAATCGTGTTATCGATTGTCTTCGCGGCAACATATACGGTCTGAATGTAATCATCGACGTCTTTGACACGACTCACAACGATACTGGCAAGGAAACACAATGCAATTTCGCCGGTAGAATCAATGCTTGAGAGCGATTCGACGCTAGGAATCGCCTTGGTGTGTAGGGCGATCTCTTGGCAAAGATTTGAAAGACGAATCTCTTCCTTGAACGGTGTATGCTTGTTTACGTTGTCGATGAACGTCACGTAGATACGAGACACGTCATTGCGCTGGTACAGGAACAGATCGATCACCTTACGAGCAGGTATGATCGTTTTCTTGATCAGCGGGTTGTTAAAGACAGCATCATATTCAGCACGGAACGCATCGGTATCACGAGAGTACATCAAATCCCATAGGCGTGGGGCTTGATATTTGCTTACAAGCATCCATTCTTCATTGCGAGCTGCTTTCTCAAGACACAGATGCTTCAGCACGATACTGTAGTCAAGATGTTCAAGACGCGCTTTCGGGTCCGTACGCTGACTCTTCAGACGCAGTAACATTTCGACTTCAGGGTCAAGACATGTGAACGTCACCGTAGCAGAACCACCACGGGTTACCTGAGTCATCGCTTTCACCGCTTTGTCAAGATACCCAAACAGGGGAAACTTCCCAGTGTGTTTAACGCGACCACCTTTTACCGGATCATTGATAGAGCGAGTGTCATATTCGATGCCGATGCCAGAGCGGTTGGCGGTCATCTCATACGCAACGTGGGTAGCCGCACCGATAGACTTCATACTGTCCCCAGCGGTGATGACACAGCACGAAGGAGCCCCCTGCATGTTGGTTCGTTCGCCATTCAGTGACGGTGTAGGTAGGTTAATTTTGAGAGATTTAAACTCTTGATACGCCTCAATGACACTCTTCAGACGAGTGGAAGGGTGCTCGTCACGGTTGTTGGACATAGCCATACCCATGCTCATCATCTGAGGGCTCTCATGACAGTTGTCATTGGTACAAATGGCGTACTTGTCATAGAACTGCTTCAGAGTAGCGTATTCATACGTGAAGTCAGCCGGGTGATCGATAACGTTATCAAGCTCATCCAACTCAGAATCGGTGTATCCCATATAGTCCCAATGACCAGCACGCACCATATAACTGTAAAAGTCTTTCAGGGAAGGAATGGAGAAATCGCCAAACGCTTCTTTATAAATCTGACCAAGCAGTAGACGAGCTGCCATTTTCACATGACCCCGATCTTTGCGCTCGACACAGGTTTTGATCAGGGCATTGTGGATATCTGATGACTTCGCGGTGTCGCCGAGGACACGGATAGCCGAGAAAAGTACATCAGACCACGACACGTCGCACGTCTGGCTAGCCCATTCAGCCCATTTATTGAGCTTGTCTGCATCAAAAGCCTCGGTTGTTCCGTCTCGTTTTATTACAAATTGAACCATTATTCCTCCGTTTAGCGACCCTAGCGGGCCAGATGGTTACAGATGCTGCATTGTTTGTCTAAGCAACAAACTTTCTTCACACAGTCTAACAGCTTCGGATAGACTGTTGCAATGATTATTGAGGTATTCACCCTCGATGGTGACCGAACCGTCTCGCTTTACACGAATAACATAGTCGTATAACTCTTGGTCTTGGTCATTACTGAATGCACCACAGGAAAGCTCTACAAGGACTATAATGAACTTCTGTGGGTATTTTGGTGTTGGCATCATATTGTGCCTCCTATTTACAAGAAAAGGGGAGCAGTGCTCCCCTTTTTCATCACTCAACTTCGTTACTGAAATCACTGTCAGGCGCGTCGTCGATGACGCTGTCTGGACCAGCCTCAAATGCAGCACCTGTGATACCCGGCTCATCTCTAAAGATTTCACGGACGACCTTGTACTTACAAACACGAGCCTTAGCTTTAACGCTGCCCACACCATCAATACTGTAGTAATCCTTCGGGATCGACACAAAGTCAGCAGGGTCCACAGAACACAAGACAACGCGATCACCACAGTAGGACGATAGGTATGCTTTAGAGCAAACATGGAGCCCCTGCGAACATGTTTCATTCGAATCGGCGTTTACGTGGAATCGCTTCATCGCAACGGTTGCACCAACCCGGTTGTCGAGTTTCTTGGTGTAGCAATCCTTATAGTTGTTCGTGATTCGCTTGTAGCACAGAACCATACCGTCTTCATCGATCTCGATGTCACTCGCAACCAAGAAGTCATAGAGCTCGGAAACTGCTCGCGGCGATGGGTTGTTCAGTAGACGCTCTGAGAATCGAATCAGACGAATTGGTTCTTGTCCTGCGCGTACAAGTTCGATCGCTCGTTTCGCAAGAGAAGCTGGCATCTTATGTACGATAGTACCGTCATCGTATACCAATTGAGCACGTTCGGTGTCGAGTTTGAACATCCCGTATGTCAGCGTTTCCATGATATGTGCTTCATCAAGGAAGTTATACGCTTCATGAAGGCGTTTCTCTTTAGCCAGCGCAGCAGCTTCTTCAAACTTCGGAGCACCGACACGGACGATCTGGCTTGCTGGAGCTTCTGAACCATCAATACGAACACGTGTGATGTTCAGAAGAGTATCATCACCTACAGCAAAGTAATGGTACTCTGAACCAGTATCAGCCGGGCTGTCATCTTTGGTTTCTTCTTGTGCGTCTGGCACTTCTGGTGCAGCAGAAAAACGCTGTGCCTCGCCCTTATGCAGTTCAGCTACCACACGACCAACAGTGCGAGCCGAAACACCAT
>CEUI01063150.1_pt1 | contig 13598 bp, 2 predicted proteins | sample 531411 | NCBI WGS metagenome assembly CEUI01 (sample SAMEA2622841, study PRJEB7988) | marine metagenome | isolation source: saline water (ENVO:00002010), including
ATGCCGCAGGAGGCAAGGTATCATATACAGGAGATGACTTGTCTGGAGGAGCTAGCTCAGACATAGCTCGTCGAATTGTAAAAGATAGAACTAAAGAAGTAGTGGAGAATTTGCATGGGCGTCCATCTGTGCAAGAACAAAAGTTCAATGCCGCAGATCAAATTAGCGCAAACATAGGCATAACAAAAGTTCCTTATACCATAGGGATTACAAAAAAAGGGGAAAAAATTGGAGATCCAACAGCAACTGGAAACAGGTGGGAAAAACATGTACAAAAATATTTAGGTGTTAAAAATAGACACAAAGGTGCCAATTATCCAATTGATTTTGTAAAAGCTAATGGGGTATATGAAGCAAAGAAAGGTCCGCATTGGACTAACAAAGAAGCCTTTGATAAACTTCTTCGCCATAGAATTATGTCTAAAACTCTTACGGGCAAATGGACAGCAGGAAAAAACAAAGGAGATATCGGCAAGCTAAACATGATGGTTCCCGGCAAAAAAACCATCAAAAAAATGGCAAAAGGCGGCGGTGTAGGTTCAGACACAGTGCCAGCCCTTCTTACTCCCGGCGAATTTGTCATCAATAAAAAATCGGCTCAGGCTATAGGGTATACCAATCTCGCCAAAATGAACCGATACAATGCTGGCGGTAAAGTAGCAGCAATTGGTGGAGCAGCAATGGGTGCTGCCGGTTCTGGTCTAATGGATGCTGTTATTGTAACTAGTGCTATTAGCAGTATTACTAGTTTTGCTGAACAAGCTGGATTACTTAGCGGAAGTCTTGCAGAAATAGCTACTGAATTTGGTGGAACACTAGGTCAATTAAAAGGTATAAATGCTGCACTTGGAGATATATCCGAGGAAAGCAGGAAAATAAGGGATTTTGGTCTTCTTAAATCCGGTCAAGAAGCTGGAGCAAAAATAGGCAAATTAGGACAAAAGCTCGAAACAAGACGTGCGGATAGAGAGGGTTTCCAGACTAAGTTAGCAGACCTAAGAGCAGAACGAGACGAAGTCAATGCAGCGAAAAAGAGGGTTAAAGAGGGTTCAAGTGAGACTATTCCTTTCGACCAGCTTACGCGTGATTATAAAGGAGAGATAGACGATCTAGCAAGATTACGAGACAATAATCAAAGAGCAATCAAAAGTACCGAAGACAAAATAAAAACAGAACAAAAAGCCATACGAAATTCAAAGATGGCTACGTTGGCTATAGAAGCACTTGGCGCTATGGCTATACAGGCAGGCAATGCGATGCAAGACGCTGCAAGGAAGGCAATAGCAGGTGGAGATTTTAGTGCTGGTACACAAGCACAAGCAGCTGCTGGTGGAGCGCTTTCAATGGGTGTTCAGGGCGCAATGATGGGAATGATGTCAGGGGTAAAAAAAGGTGGAATATGGGGAGCTGCTGCTGGAGCCGTAATTGGTCTTAGTACAGCCATATATACAACTAACAAACAAATAGAGCAAGTTAAATTTGGTCAAACTCTACAATCTGTTTCTGATAGCCTCAGAGAACTTCAAGCTGGAACTATAACCGCTTCGCAAGGGCTACGAAATTTACAAAATCAGATGAGCAAAAGAGACAGGTTAAATTTAAACTTTGGAGAAAGAAAGAAAGCGGCAGAAGCTGATGAAGCAGCAGCAGAAACTTTCATAACCAAGCTTAGCAAAGATGTTACTAGCCTTGATGAGTTTCAACGTGTTTTAGATGAAGATATAAGAAGCTTAGTAACGTCAGGAACCTTGAGAGGCACTCTTATAACTAAACTAAAGGGTGAAATTGAACAAAGGCTTGAAAGCGAAAGAAGATTAAGAGAGTACGCTATAGCTCAGAGAGAGGCTACTGCCGAACTATTAAGGCTTAAAGGTATTGGCCAAGTAGTAAGTGAGTTAAAAGGTAGCATACAAGAAAGAACTAACATTATTGCTGGTACTGCTGGAGGAATGGGTCCAATTGGAAGGGTGTCTTCAGTATTTGAAAATACACCAAGAAGCAAAGGCGGTATAAAGAGATTCAATGATGCTATTGATGCTATAGGAGACTCTGGAGTAGACGCAGGATTGAATGAATTTACCGAAAGAGTAAAAGCTAATGCAGCAGTTTCTAGAGAGCTTGAAGGCGTTCTTAGCCGAGTAGCTAAAATGAACATGGTAGGTAAAGAAAATGTTGAAGAGGCGATTATAAAAGAGTTAAACGACGCTGTTGGCCCAGAGGTTGCCAAATTTATAAAGGACGATTTAGATCAAGCTCTTCAAGGAGTTGATATAACCAACATAGCTGACAACGAAGATGAGATCAAAGAAGCTATAGGTGGAATATTCAAAAATTCAACCGAAGCAGTCGAAGAGTTTGCTTCCTTAATAGACGCTAGAAATAGCTTTCTAAAAACTTCTTTCCAGCAATTACAAAGTATTGAAAAATCTTATATAGCAGCGCTTGTAAAAGCGAGAAATGCTAGAGTAAAAGCTGAACAAAACTTTATAAAAAATACACTGACAGAAGGCGCTGTCGGAGAATCAGACAAGTCTATTCAAGCTAGATTTTTTGCTAGACTAGATGAATTAGCAGCACCGGGAAGAGGTATAAAAGGAACCGATACCAGCACTCGTGATATTCAAGCTTTGGGTAACAGGCTAATAGAGCTACAAAAGCAACAAAGAGCAGAAAACAAAAGATTAGCAGATCCAAACAATGCTGATATGCAGGAGAGAGAAAATTTAATAAGAAGTAGTAAAGAACTAGCAACTGAAATTGATAGTATAAAATCCATCTTAAATGAATATGGTAATAGTCAGCAAAGACTAACTGCTTTAAATGAAGAATTAGCTCGCGCCCAAAAACAGCAAAATGATATGCAGCAAGCAGCTGATAAGCTCATTTTTGGATCAGCATCAGAGTCTAATGAGGCTGCAAAACATGTAAGCGCCATAGCAAAAGCAATGAGTGAAGGAACGCTCATGAATTTGCCAGATGATATGAGACTTGCTGTAGCCCAGCTATTTAAGACTGGTACTGCTGAACAAAGAGCTATATACGAATCTGATATCATGAGTCAGGGTCGAATGGCTGGACTAGAAGATCCTTCTGTTTTATTAACAGCCTCTAAGGAAGTAACGCGAATATCTAAAGCAATATTTGAAATTGAAAAAGAGGCTATGGCGGCTTTGAATGCGTTGGCAAAAGCAGAAGGCGGAAGAGTAGACGCAATGGCCAGCGAAATAGAAACTCAAAATGCACAATTCCTGCGAGATATGAGAATATTATTCCATGAAGAAAGACTCAGACAGGCAGAGTTAGAGCAAAAGAGTGCAGCAGATGAGAAAAAAAGACTAGGAGAAACAAAACGGCTGTTCGAGGAACAGGGTATAGATCAACAAGTATTAAATGCTCTAAAAGATTCTGGAAGAATGAAAGATGTCGGAGAGCTAAGAAGACTTAATAAAGCAGAAAAAAAAGATCTGGAAGCGGCTGGCTTCTCTGACTATGCCTCTAACGAGATTGAAGATTTCCTTGACGACTATGGCATGGGAACCTTTAAAGGTAAAGGTAGGATGCCAACTCTTGGTGGCGAGATGCAAACCAAATTGGAAAAAAGTTATTTTCCAGCTCTGGAAGCTGTTCGTGGAGTCATGGAAGCTATGGGCAAGACAACACTGACTACACGAGTATCGACAAGTTCACTCACTCAAGGTGGTTGGATTGAGGGTACCGGAAAGAGAGCAGCCACATTAGGAGAATCAGGTTTAAGTAGATTTTCAAATGTAATACCAAACCTTGAGAAATACGCTGCAAAAAATTTCTCAAAAGACGCTGCTGACGATTTTAATAAAGCGGTAAAAGAAGCTCTAAGTGATTCCGGTCAATACACTAGTGTTGCGGTTCAAAATATTGCTAAAGCAATGAGAACTGCTCAGATTGCCACCGAAAAAGAAAGGAAAGCTTTATCCTCTGATCCTATTTTGCAGAAGTTAGCTGAAATGGATGAGAAATTATTAGAAGATATAAGACAAAGAGCAGAAAGTGTAGAAAGTATAAAAGCTCTCAACGAAGCTTATGCTCAGGCAACAATAAATCTAGATGCAATCAATAAGAAACTAGAAATGATTCGTGGTTTAGATCCAAAACTTGAACCACAAAGAAATCAACTTAAAACGACAGCTAAAAAAGTGATTGATAATCCAGCTGTTAAATCTGGGATTGAAGTATTTAAGTCTATAGGTCAAAACATAAGCGGAGCTATAGAAGCCGCTAGATCCAAGGAAATGGAAAGAGCTAGTCAGTTTATGGAGAATTTAAGATCTAGAGCGGACAAAAGTATCGGTACAAGCACTCCATCTGGTATTAAGAATTATCAAGATTTTGTTAGCGCAGGAGGTCAAGCAGAAGCTGATAGAACCAAAGGGCTGATTAAAGGCTACGAACAAACTTTGAAAAATGATCCTAATAATTCTAAAGCAGCCACAGAGCTTTCTAAAGCAAAAATATACTTAGAAGGTTTATACAAAGAAGGTGTTCAAAAACGCGATAGTATTGCAGTTCATGACAGTCACGCAGTTCCTGTATTACAAGAAATATTACAAGTATTAAAAGGTCAAGGACAAACAGGAGCAGCAGGAAATGGCTCAACAGTTTCATACAATAAAATAGACACAACTGAATTAGACAGAAGCATTAATAATTTCTCAGGAAGCATTGAAGAGTCGGCTAAGCTTATGAGTGGTCCAATTCAGATGGAAGTTGGAGGGGAAATAAACGTCAATGTTAACTTAACTGGCGCAGAAATATTACAAGAAAATGAAGGCGCTATTGCTAAGATTGCAGCTAACAAAGTTACGCAAGGTATTAATAACTTTGTGAGAAATGGGCTAAGAAGCACCTCAATAGCCATAAAGGGAGACTGGACATCGTAGTCCCAACATTTTAAGTGCTAACATAATCTAGTAGCAGTATTATACTGTTATGGGAAATAAAAGATGACAACGTATACAGGCCAGACAACATTAAGTAGCGTAGCTATTGTAGAATCAAAAGCTGTGCTAACCAACGTAGCTCAGGGAAACCTGAGTTCTTTTGGTAATGTTAGACCCACATTACATCAAGATGGAGAAACAAACTCCATTGGATTAGTGATGATGGGCGCTGTTGAATTTGCCGGTTCTAGAAATACCATACCTAGCGGTACTAATAGAGAGTATGGCTATTGGAGAGGTAGCGACAATAAAGACGTTCTTAATAAATTTGACCAAATGTGGATTCCTCTTGAAGGAACTGGAATCGTATCTAGTTACCCAAGAGTATCAAATGTAACACCTTCTGAAACTTCATCAACTAGTAGCGGTGACGACTCTATTTGTAGTGAAAGTTCTGTTCAATGGGAATGGATGGAAGATCCCTACTTTGGAGGTGGCGAATGGAACATGTCAGGTGCATGTGCAGATTCGGCATGTACAGAAGGGGCAGTTCCGTCAAGAGATGGTTACTACAATGGAGAGATAGTTGACTCTCCTTGTACTGGAACTTCTTACCAGTCTCAATTTGAAAACTTCAATATTGAAGTAAAAACAGTCTCTGGTATTGGTACAAATATAGGTTCTGCTGAATGGGAAAGAGCAGGAGACTTGTTAAACCAAATAGGTGATGAAGCTATAAGAGAAAGATGCTTAAGGTTATCTGAAAGAGCATACTATAATCTTGGTAGTGGAGTATCCATAGGCGGGGCAGGATATTCCGCATATGCTAAGATCCTTCCTAGTGGCGATGTTTCTAACACAGTAATAATGTCGCAACATAGAGAGAATCCGGCTTTATTTGTTTTAGGGTGTGACAATAATGGTTCATACTATGTTAGGTCTGACAAAAAAGTAGGAAATGAGTTTGTTCCTGTCTATGCAAAGACAGCAAAACGTTTTGACGAATATAAATATCCCGCACAAGTTGTCGGCGTATTTGCTTCCGGCGATTCTAAGCTAAAAATATATGTCAACGGCACAAAAGAAGGTGAATCAGAAACCTTCACCAGATCGACTAATAAAGCCTCAAACACAGATGTCATTCTTGGTAAAAGTGAATTCCCAATTTCGGAAAGAGGTTTTCAAGGCTGGATAGACGAAGTTGGCGTATCTTCGGAAAGTCTGGACGAAACTCAGATAGACAATCTAAGAAAAAGCACCTTTGAACTAAGGGACTATGTCTTTAATACAAAAGCCGTCCCAACTGGAATAAGAGCTTTTTCTGGTACTGAATTTGGTGATGAAGGCATAGCAGCTAAAAACACTACATACGCTGAATTTGTAGTTGTTTCCGGAAAACAAACTAAATGGAACCCAGATGGCGCTAGGGGTGGAGCGTTTGATACCAACCTTTGGGGACAAAGAGATACTGGAGGAAGTCATAACTATGCAGTTTCTTCTGTACTTACCTTTGACCTCAATGAATTGCCTACAAGACTACATCAAATAACAGATTTATCTGTTGACATGTGGGCTGAAAACTCTACTACTCATACAAGTGGAGTAAATGTCTCTGCAAGAGTTATTCATAAAGATATAAAATCTTCGGCAAATAGAAAAAATGTTAACTGGCATTCACACTATGTTTATATGCCATCTGGCTCTCCTAGATTAATATCATTAACTGGAGTTATGCCTTCTGACGCTGTTTTTAAGGACGGTGACTCAGCTATTAGAAGATTTATAGACGACCACCGTTTAGAATTGGTCGTGCATTACCCAGCTCTTCCACACGCTTTTGATGCTGAGTTCAAAATATATTCTACAAAGATAAACTTTGAAGGCTTTGATAGTCTTGCTAAATACAACACAAAAGATGGAGTCACAGAAGCGAATAGCGTAAAAGGTCATTCGACTTTTGATGTTGACGGAAACTTTATTAGCTACGCTAGCGGCGATAAAAGCCTAACGCTTTATTCTGCTGGTACTAGTCCTGTAGCTACAACTGGAACAATGAATTTGTTTGTTAACACGACGACGGCTGATCAAGCTTTAAATCTTGTTATCAACAAAGACCCAGTTACAAGCATGGGAGATACTGGTTACGGTTATCTTTCTGCGAATGCTGCTATTGCCATGAGTGGTAGAGTCATGAACTTGTTCACTAAGGCCGGAGAAGTAAAATCCGACTTAGTGCTATTCATGAAACAAGAAGAACCTATTTTTGCAGCTTCTCCTACTCTCCCATTGTCTGTAGCTGGTTCAATATTATCATTTCCAAGAGCAGAGAATAGTGCTTCTCTGTTCACCTTGTCTAGACGAGGTAGAGGAAGCCCAAGTGGAATCCTAAACCTAGCTATGCCAAATGTTGGAGATGGCTCAATTAATGCTGAGCAAATACTCTTTGTTAAAGGTAAGCAGCCAATCGCTCAAATACCTCTATACCTAAGAGTCGCTAATGGATCTATAGCAAACATACCTTGTTTTGTTCTTGCTCCAAATAATGTCACTTCTAGTGGCACACTTAACATGTTTATTAAACAAAAAGATTTTTACGGGACTTCATTAATAAATGCTTTACCTACTATTTTGGGAACAGGCAATATACCTCTAAATGTTACTGGACATGGTTATCCTAGTGGCGTATTAGAGCTTTCAATGCCAGAAGTTTTCGCCTCCGGAATAAATACAACAACACTAAACATAAAAGGTTACAACTAATGCCTGTTAGATTTTCAACCGCAGTGACTGGTGGCGCTGAGCCACAATATTTGATACCCGCGCCATTTGTGAACATAAATAAAACTTTTGATAAACAAGGTGATGGAGAAATACTTGGTTCTAGATATACCATTCAGCTTGATGGGTATCTTGTTGCTGATAGAGGTTCTCCTAAAACTGATGGAACATTTATAACCAACGGTGTTGACGTTATAGATACAAATCTCACTGTGGGAGGAGGTGGTGGTAAAACTGGCTGGTATGAGTCTTTGCAAAATAAACAGAAAGCTCTTGCTAATCTAATATCAAAGATTGAATCTGGCGCTTTTTTAGAAGTCCTACCTTTAGATGATGCGCAAAATGGATTTAATGCTCATGTGAGACTTGAGAGTGTAGATTTACCTTCTCATGATCCGGGAGATCCTTACAAATCAAAGTATACAATCAATTTATCTGCTGATGTTTTGATAGGTGCAAATACTTCGGGGTTAATGAATGACGAAGATGATTGGCATCGGCAAGAAAAGTGGATGATCTCTGCTGCAAGTGAAAATTACCAAGTTGAAGAAATTGAAAGAAGTAGTATAGGAAGAGCTACCACTGGTGGTACTGGTACTATTGGAGAAATAGAAAAAAGCGACAGGGTTTATAGACTAACAAGAACTATATCTGCCACTGGAAAAAACAAATTCAAAAGAGAAACATCCTACGCAGACGGTATGCAAACAGGAGATGGGTTTACAACAACCTATGAGAAAAATGGTAGAGCTTGGCAACAAGCAAGAGGTTTTGTATATGACATTATAAAATATGGTAACGAATTTATATTTGGACATGACGATTTAGAATATGAATATAATGGCGGTGATTTACCAAAAGGAAAGACTGTTCCTGTTTTAGGACAAGAAGATCCTGATGATTACCATTTGTTTTCTTTGAATTTACCAACTAAAACTCGCCTTGGAAGCGAGGAAAAAGATCAGTCTTACAAAAGTTTTAATTACAAGAGAGTGCCAAACATTGATGTAAAAGGCGGTACTTTTAGCGTAACTGAAACTTGGATATTAGCTCCTGAAACTACCTATGCTACAGAGACTGTTGAAATAAGCACATCTCAAAGCGAAGGCGAAGATGAAATTCAGGTAACTATAAATGGAACTATTGAAGGAGTATTAGACAACGCGGATAATGCAGGAGTTGGAAATCAAGCTAATGAAGATAAGTCTGCGAAAAGAGTAGATCCGGTTAACGAGAACTTGAACTTTAATAATAAAGGCACAGACGACGAGAATAAAGACACAAATAGCAAGTACCAAAATGCTTTGCATCATTGGGGTGAAAGTGTTTTCCCTCATTTGAAGAAAACAGCGGAAGCGATACTAAGGAAAGCCGCTGGAACAAGAAATATAACAATAAGTGAAAAAGAAAAAAATAGAAATGTAACACATCAACCAGCTCAAGGGATCATCACATATAGTGTAAGTTTTACAGCGTCAAAATCAAAAGGTGGAAACTCAGCATCTCCCTATATACCTTATGTAACAAGTGAAGATATTAGCCTAAATGATACTTATCCGGGTCAGACTTTTGCTGAGCAAGTTGTTCTTGGAAGAAGACTTGGCCCTGTATTACAAGACATTGGGACTCAAACACACTGGCTTAGAGAGTTAACCATATCATGCAAGGTTAACACTGGAGATCCACACATATGTGTAAATGCAGAAGATGAAATTACCTCAGCAGGAACTTACGATGAATGTACAACAGGAACATGTACTGGCTATGACGATGAGGGTGAAGAAGGAGTGACAGCTCCTACTACCAGACTAGACTGTATAGAAGTTAATGGCACTTGGACCCCAGCAGCCGCATCATGTAGCGATGGCGAGAGTCTTACGCAGTCAGCTTGTGAAGCGGCTGATGAAACATGGACTGAAGCAAGTCCCGAATGGATTGCAAATCCAAACTATGCAGGAATTGGAACAAGTAATATCAATAGAAACAATACTGAAAATGCTCTTCATAACAGCATATCAACCGGAAATTTGTTTACCAATAATATGGTAATCTCAAAACCGGGGTATGTATTGCAGGGGCCATTTCCTACCGCTGGTTCAGTAGGCGCAAGAACAGCAGCCAATTTAGGACAAAATTATCATTCACATTCAGACGCCACACCTGTAGGAGATGATTTTGACTTTGCTAAAACTACCTGTACTGTTGTAGAAGGCACTAACGATCCTGATATATCACAGACGGCATGTCATTGGCCAAAGTATAAGCAATTTATTGCTATTAAAAAATTGTTGAATTCACTCGACCCAATGACTTATATGGGGTCAGACTATAGCGCTATGTCTCTCATTAATGGAAATAGGCATGTTACCAAAAGATTTATGAATCCTCCATCAGAGAGCTGGAATCCAAAAACAGGAGACTGGAGCTATAGCATAAGTTGGGTCTATGAACTAGATGATCCTCATACTACTTTTAGCTCAAGCTTCTTCAATTACGCGTTTGATGATGAGTTACACAATCCTGAATTCATTGACAATAACTATGAACTCAATAGAACAGCTCCGGGACAATACTTCTAATGATAGTAGATAAAAAAGACTTAAAAGTAATATATGATTGCAGTCATGAAGACAATGACTGTGCTAAAGCAACTGATCCTGCAACTGGAGAAGCAGTAGAAGGAGATTCTTATGTAGATCCACAGATTAAAGATAGAGCTTTTATACAACAAACCTTTCTTGGCGCTTCCATTATGGACTTTAGCGTGTCTTTGGGTTTAAACAGCGCTTCATCTACTCTTTCTTTGAGATTAGTAGAAGACGATCTTAACTATGGAACAGAAACAAGAAAGTACAGACTGAGAGATGCTGTCAGTGAAGGATATCATCCTTGGAATAGAAACGCTTTCCCCGAAGGGTTAGTATTCAATACGGCATTAAATCATATTATCGGACAAGATGATGATGATAATGGAAACCCTATTGGATATCCAAATTATGGAGTATTACCTGTTGGAGAGTTGCCAGATGGCGATAATTCAAATGTAAAGTTAGACACCAACGGTGCAAAAGGAGATATATTTTTTCCTCCCAAAACTGGAGACCCTGTATTCTTCAAATACTATTTGCCTAAAGAACTTAAAGAAGAATGTGTTAAAGAAGAAACCGAAAGTTCTGCTAAAGTTTTTGACGACGAAACTTATGGTGCTTGCCAAACGACCAAAGACGATAAGACAGAAATGACACAGGAGGTAAAAGATCAAAATGGAAACTCTCCTGATAATGAAGAAGATTGTGCAGAGGTTGGCGGAACTTGGGATGAAGATACTTCCAAATGTAATATAGGTCTTAATAAAACTGAATGTGAAGAACAAGGTGGACACTGGGTTCCAAAAGGCAGAAACTTAGGGTGTGATACTGCTTTTGAGTTCAATGGAATATTTAAAAAGTATGAAAAAACATATGGAACTAGTGGGGTTGTTTACAACGTAGAAGTAACAGACCCTAGAGGTTTGCTTGAAAATACAACAGTTATACTAAAAGACATAGCGCATAGAACAGCGCCAGCAGACGCTTGGGTAACCTCAGATTCATTACGAAGAAGAGAAAAAGGTTTCAAAGGGCAAGCCAATGTTTTGAATGTATTTGGATACTACGAGTCTGTTAACTTGGGTAACTCTGCTGTAAACGATGCTGGGTTTGTATGGTACGACCATGAGAGAAAACTAAAAAAAGAAAATGGACAAGACCTCATAAATCCATACCAATCAAAACATGAAGGGTGGGGAATACTTAGCGCATTAGACACAATGCTAAACAACCATTATTGGTCAGAGTTTGACGATGATGAACTTGGTATAGACGATGTCGCTCTAGTTTCTTCAGGAATGGAAGGTTTTGGTGGAGACAATTTATTTTCTGAGTATGTAGCAAACGGAGAGCCTTTTGGTGGCCCATTATATTACGGCCACGATGATAGAGCAAACACAGATCCCGCCCCTCTAGCAGAAAGAAGTAGGGATCCTTATATACTAAAACATGGATCTCGTGATCATGTTCACATACATAGGTATAAGGTTGACCTAACAGATCTAGCAGAATTGTCCATAGATAAAAATCCGGGAGAATGCTTCGACCAAAATGGAATAGAAATGGATGTACCTGAATATGACTTTTTCTACAAAGACAAGCCTGAAAAATGGAGATGCGAACATGCAGGAGGCTTGTGGAAAGACGCTGGAACCCTTCCTTTTGACTTTAGAATCAATGCAGACAAAATAAGCCTTCTCTCTTTAATAGAACAAGTCTGTACTTCAGCTGGTGCTGATTTCTTTGTTAGCCTTGAGAGACCAGACAGAAATGTAAAAAAAGAAGAGAACTTCTCTGGCGTTATAAAAGTTACTCCGATCTTTAGAAATCGAAGTTTGGTTAATCCTGTTCAATCATCCGACATTATTACTAAATTTGAAGAAAAGAATTATCTTAGCGCTGGGATAGATTTAGCTTTAGACAAAGAAAAGCCTCTTGGTCCTTTCACAAAACCTCTGTTTGAAAAAGGGCATCCAAAATATGACAAAGATCAAAGGCAGTCAATTTTGTCTTCAGCCAGTTTGGGATATGAATTTGGAGATCCTAAAACAGGAATAATTTTATACGGCGCAAAACGCACAAGAATGGTAGGTATTACACATCTAGGTGATCGTGGTTTTGATCCTTACTATAATTATAGTTCATTTTTTAAACCTTCTGAACTTTTTACTCCCGGCTCTAGTGCGGGAGGATTTCCAGCTACTGACTTGGCTTACGAGTATCTTCCATCTACAGAAGTTGACGGAGTTACATTAAGACATCAAACTCTGAATAGATTAGTTGCCAAAAATGGAAAAGTGGATGCTTACAGAGATGGCTTCTATGAGATGGAAAATGAACTAACCGAGCAGGAACCAGCTTGGGTAGACGGCGTAAAAACGATGAAAGACGTTACTTACAAAGGTTATACTTGGAACGATTATGGGGATGAGTATGAATCGAAGGGGTCATGTAGTGATGACCAATACGACAATAAAGAAAGTTGCGAAGCAGTAGAAGGTAACACATGGAAGACAGAAAGTTACTCACTGAGTAATATTCAATCCCTTTTCAAAGATTACCAGAGAAGTGGTGCGCATTATAGCAATGATAATTACTTACCGTTTTATCATTGGAAAGATTTTCAATTTGGGTCAGTAAGTGTAGAAGGTGCAGACCCCGACGATACATCTGAAGATAAAACTTTTCTTCCGGAGCAATTAAATAGAATAAATTCTAAGTTCATAAGAGACAGAGTAGAAGCCGCTGGAAGCTGCCAAGTCTCTTCAGCTCCCCTGCTTGGGGATGTGGTCACTGATGGTAGCGATGAAAGAGTCGAACTTGACACTCAGGAAAAATGTGAAAACTATGGACTTTGCGGAGAAGACGATCCTGAGCCAGTGAGAGAAGTAGTCTGTGATGAACATGAATGGACTCAGTTGAAGTGGACGGCTCAAAATGGAAGTGCAAGATCTGGTTACTTAGACATTTATCCATGCTGGGGATTTGAGCAAAAAGTATTAGAACATGGAACGTACTCTAATGCGTTTGATGACATCATTGATATAAAAGTAGAACAAGAGCCTATAAAAGGTATGTACTGGGATGATGATCCATACAGAGACTTCCATCCTTCTGAGGGTATATTCAGTGTATTTGAGTTTTATAATCCCGGTCTTGGTCAATGTATTAGAGTTAGTTGCGATAAAAATGCTGATTCAGCTAAATGTTTTTCCAATGAAGGAGATGAAATAACAACGATTGGCGAAGAAGGCGCTCAAGAAGAAACATGTACAGCAGCTGGAACATGCCAAGTAATAGGCGGCACGGAAGAGGG
>CEUI01004848.1_pt1 | contig 13588 bp, 6 predicted proteins | sample 531411 | NCBI WGS metagenome assembly CEUI01 (sample SAMEA2622841, study PRJEB7988) | marine metagenome | isolation source: saline water (ENVO:00002010), including
GAGGACGTAACCTTTTCAGGAAGTGAAACAAAGTTAGTGGCTGTTCAGTATGGTCTTCAGCAATTCACGCCTTGGACTGATTAAAGGAGAAAACATAAATGGAAATAATAGTAGACATATTCAACATTGTAACAGCAGCAGTAGCTTTAGCTTCAGCAGTTGCAGCAGTAACCCCTACACCTAAAGACGATGAATGGGTTGCAAAGGCTTATAAGTTTATAGATATGATTGCGTTGAATGTAGGACTAGCAAAGGATAAAGGAGAGTAGTAAATGGCATTAGACACTGAAGCAGTTAAGTCAGGGGTAGATGTATTAGCAGTATCCACGACTGCTTCAGCGTTGATGGGTTGGTTACCTCCTTTAGCAGCCTTAGCAACATTAATATGGACTTGTATCCGTATTTATGAAACACAGACTGTAAGGAGTATATTTAGGAATGACGAAAAAGAAGAATAAGACACAACGAGAAGAAATCTGGAAATGGATGAGGGTTACTTTAGGACAAAAGAAACCTGATAAGAAGGTTAAATCTAAAAAGGAAAAGTAAATGAGTAAAGCACGACAATCTACAAGACAAAGATATAGAAAGCCTAGAGCAGACTATCAAGCTGGTGGTCGTGTTAATGCTCGTAGAGGTGGTAGAGGACCCGCTCAATTAACTGATGACAGAGCTAGAGGTGGGAGAAAAATACCTAGAAGAAAAAATACAGCTCAAAATAATAATGAAGCTTCCGCAGAATTAAATTATAATACAGATGACGCTGCAACTACTCAAAGTCCTGCTAATTTAATAACAACTCAAAATCCTCAAAATGTTCAAGCTACACAATCTCAGACAAACAGTGGTGTAGATGAAACTATGGAAGGTGAAGGAGATGTAACTAAAGATGATCAAGGAAATAATCAATTATCTTCTGAGGATGCTAGAGGGAGTGAAAATGTGAGTAATAATCAAGGATCTAGTTCAGGAAATGAACAAAAGCCAATTCCTAAGCCTACAGATAATCCTATTACTGGTATTATTGATAAAGATGCTAGAGAAGAAAGACTTAAAACATATGATACAGAATTAGCTAAAGGTCTTAAAGGTGAACTTCCTGATAATGCTAAACTAGCTGATATATCTGAAGAAGCAGGAACTAAACTTAAATATGAATCTGCTAAAGAAATAACAGGTAAAGATCCTGTTACAGTAGCTGAACCTACTAAAACTCCAGAAGCTGAAGAAGTTAAAGCTATGGATGATGAAGATGTTAAAACTGTAAAAGATGTAGAAAAAGCTAAAGATGTAACTATAGATCCTGTAACAGGAAAACCTAAAGAAGCTGCTCAAGTTGATTTAGATGAATTAGCTATGGTTGATGAAGATGCAGATGTTGATGCAGCACAATTAGAAGACCTTTCAGATGAATCTACTGTAGATGTAGACAAAGTTAAAGTTAAAGGTGTAGATGATATTACAGCAGCTACAGTAGCAGATGAATTTAGATCAGATGATCCTGAAGCTAATGCTGCACTTGTTAAAGAAGTAACAGGTAAACTAAGCCCCGGAGCTAAAGCAGAAGTAGTAAAAGTAGCAGGTCTTTCAGAAAGAAAGATTACTAGATATAAAAAACAATTAAGAAATGCTGGCTTATCAGAAGATGAAATTAAAGAAATAGGAAATGATCCATCAGCATTAGAAGATAGAGTATTAGATTTTTCTGAAGAAGAAAGAGGTGTAATAGAAGGTTTACCTGAAGAAGCTCTTGTAAGTACTCAAATAGAAGGTCTTCTTGAAGGTATGGAAGAAGGTAATCCTCCTGCATGGGCTAAACCAGCAATAGCTGCTGTTAATCAAATGTTAGCTCAAAGAGGCATGAGTGCTTCTACAGTAGGTCGTGATGCATTATTTAATGCTGTTATACAAAGTGCTATGCCTATTGCACAATCTAATGCTCAAGCAATACAAGCCAGTGTATCTCAGTCTAAAGATATAGAAGCTAAAGCAGCTATGCAAGATGCAGCAATGGCTCAAGAAAGAGCAGTTCAATATGCTGGTAATGTATTTAATATGGACATGGCAAACTTTAATGCTCAACAACAAGCAGCAGTAACTAATGCTAAATATTTTCAAACAGTAGCTTTAACTGAAACTAATAACAGACAACAAGCAGCAGTTCAAGATGCTGTTATTACTTCACAACTTAACATAGCTGAAGCAGATATGCAAACTAAAGCTAGAATAAACAATGCTAATGCATTTTTAAAACTTGATATGGCTAATTTAGCTAATCAACAACAAGCAAATATAACAGAAGCACAAATCGAAAATCAAAGAATGTTAAGCAATCAAGCTGCTATAAATACAGCTTTATCTTTAAATACTACAGAACAAAATAAAGTAGATATGTTTATGACTAATATTCAAAAAGAAATAGAAATTACTAATGCTGCTGCTGTAAATAACATGGCTCAATTTAATACTAATCAAGAAAATGCTGCCACAGCTAGAGAAGCTGATAGAGAGCTTGATAGACGTAAAGCTAATGCAGCTATGGCTCAAGACATAAATAAATTTAATGCTGATATGAAACAAAGGAGGGATACATGGAATGCTGCAAATGCTGCGGCTGTACAAGCTGCCGATGTAGTTTATCATCGTAAAACAAACCAAATAAACACAGCCACTCAAAATGCTGTTAATTTACAAAATGCTATGAATGGATTTAATATGACTGTTAAATCTATGTCTTTTTTAAATCAAGAAATGAGAGATCAAGCAGACTTTGAATTTAAAGCATATGAAGCAGAAGAACAAAGAGCAGCTTCAGTTATTGTAGGTGCTTTAGGAGCAGATGCTAAAGCATATGAACAAGGCGGTTGGTCAGCAGCACTTAGAGATCAGATTAACGCATTAATTAGGATTTTGACATAAGGTACTACATATGAAAAAGTTTTTTAGTAGAATAGCTAAAGGGTTTAGAGAAATAGGTAAAGGATTTAAAAAGTTTTTTAAATCTAAAATAGGTAAAATATTAGGAACTATTTTATTAGCTATAGCTTTACCTGCTGTAGGAGGAGCTATTTTTGGAGCAGGAGCAGGAGCAGGAGCAGCAGGGGCTACTGTAGCTCAAACAGCGGCAGCAGCTACTCAAACAGCAGCGGCAGCAACTAGTCCTACTCTTGGTTTAGGGTCAGCTCTAACAAGCGTATCAGGTACTGTAGCTGCTCCGGGTACAACATTAGCAGGAACAGCAGCAGGAAGTTTAGGAACCGCAGCAGGTGCTGTAGCTGCTCCGGGTACAACATTAGCAGGGACTTCAGCAGGAGCTTTAAGTGGTACTAGTATTGCAGGAGGAGTAGTACCAGCTGTTTCAGGTAGCGGAGCTTCTTTGTTAGGAGGAGCAAGTACAGGAGCAGGTATAGCTGCGGGAGAAATAGCAGCTGGAGCAGATGTAGCAGCAGGATTAGGAAATGTACTAGGAAAAGAAGCCGTAGTTACAATTAACAGTGGAGCAGATGTTTTAAAAGTAGCTGATGGATTAGCAAAAAATTTACAAATTACTGAGCCTAATGCAATATTTAATTCTGTATCAGATGTAGGTAAAGCTTCTGTAAACAATCTTGAAGCTGCTGTTACAGCTTCTAAAAAATCTGCAATAAGTAGTAACCTAACTGAAAGTGCAGAAACATTTGCTCAAATCGGAAAACAAGAAGGAGGAGTTTCTCAGCTTACAGCTAAAATGAATATTGAAGGTGGCTTAGGTGAAGGATCTCTTTCTAATGTAAGTCAATCAACATTAAAAGATACCTACATAAAATTAGGTGAAGGTATTCCAAAATTTAATGATTTATCATTGGCTCAACAACAAGTAACGGTACAAAATTATTTAAGCCCCGGAAAGAATTGGTCACAATCTTTTACTAGTCCTACATTTAGAACTGATTATACTAAGTTTATAGCTGACAAAGGAACATCTACTTTAGGTGAAAGTTTTTTAAATCCTACTAAATTAGATTTAACAAAAGCAAGTGAAATTCCCGGAGTTAGACAATATCAAAGTATGGGAGAAGCTTTTAAAGCTGGAGATAGTTTGTTAAGTAGAGCAGGTAATGTAGGAGAATACATAGCAGATACTTCTATATCTGATTTAACTAGAGGAGGCTATACTGGCCCCGGAGGAAATGTAGGAGTAGGAACAGCAAGTATAGGTGGTTATACTGTAGCTTCTCAATTTGCTAGCCCTCAATTTGAAGGTAGAGAAATGAGTCCTTCTACTCTTAGTGTAGCTCAAGATATGGCAAATAGAGGTACTGCTTATACTGATAATACTCTTTCAGGAGTAACTACTGATATGTATAGCAATAATATTCAAGATTATCAAGGTTCAAATTATATGAGCTATATGAATTCAATAAATCAGCAAAATAATGTTACACATTCTTATGGTCATAATGATGTTAGTATGGGCCATATAGATCCAGTTATGTACGGATAATTAAACTAGGAAATAATATATGGCAGAACAACCTTTAATTGATGAAGACATTGTAAATGAGATATCTCCTTTTCAAAGACCTATTCCCGGTCAATCTTTAACTAATGATCCTGATACTTCTTATGCTTGGGAAAGTCCTCCTGAGTACGTTACAGTGGAAGATGGTATTGAATACTTTATGGATAAAATATTAGATAAAGATGCTTTTACTAATTTAATTCAATTATTAGCATCAAAAAGATTTTCTATAGCTACTTTAGCTCAAATAATGTTAGAGAAAGGATGGAGAGAAGGAAAATGGAAATCTGATCTTATGTTACTTCTTGCAGAACCTTTAATGGTTATATTAATGGCTATTTCTGAAAGAGCAGAAATTAGAGATTATGAATTATATGATGGTGAAAATGATGAAGTTGATGACGAAGAAGAAATAGCTATAACAAAAGATCTTAGAGATTCTATGAAAGAAGCTACATTTTTTAATGGAATAAGTATACCTCCAGTAAGAAAAGAAAGTGTTCCTGAAGGTGTGTTAGAACAAATAAAAGAAATGCCTGTTCCAAAACAAGAAAGTTTATTAGCTGCTCCAGAAGAAAATACTTCTGAAGAAAGTTTACTAGGGAGATCATAAATGTCTATAATTGATAGAGTAGGGCCTATAATAGATACTGTAATGGGTGCTAACCAAGGTAGAAGAGATAAACAAAGAACAATAGAAAATTCTTTAATGGCAACAAGCATAGCTCTTGGACTTATAGGAAATTTTAAAAGAAATAAATATTTAGATAAAGCAGACCAAGATTCTATTGAACAGTGGATTAGTATGGGAAAAGCTAGAAATGATATATCAGAATTAAAACGTGAAAAAGAAGAAATGGCTCCTTATACTAAAGCTTTAACTGGAATTGATCTTACTAATATGGGGCATGTTGAAGCAGCTATAGGAGATTCTATTCATCAAAAAGTTATGAATACTCATCAAGATATGGTAGCTACAGGAAAAGCAGGAGAATTTCCAACAAGAAAAGATTTTTTAGCTAATTCTAATGGTTATTTTTCTCCTGAAGGAATTGAAAAAATTAATACTGCATATCAAGATGAATTAAATAATATCATACAAAGAGTAAGGACAGGTAAAAAAATTGATTTGCCAAATCTTGAATATCATTTTTCACAGTTAGAACAAAATAAATTAAATTCTGATTTTATTAAAGATGCTTCTTTATTGAATTTATTTACTGGTAAAACTGAAAAAAAATTAAATAGAAAAGTATCAGGATTTGATCAATATACTAAAATGTTTATTTCTGATTCTGTTAGAGATAATGCAGCAGCTATAAATGATTTAAAAGGTGCAAACAATATTCAAGAATCTAGGAATGCTTTAAAAAATCATACAATGTCTGATGTATATAGAATGAATAGAAATACACTAGAAATTTTACAGCTTATGCATCCTGAAGTAAAGGCAGCAAAATTAAAAGAATTAGAAACTGAATTAAATGCTGTAGAGCAAGTAAATGGAAAAATTCCTGTAAATGAATTAGATCAAATATCTGATAGATTATTTTTTAACATGATTAATCCTTCAGTAGGACTTGAATTAGCTAGGAAAAATAAAGCAACTAGAACAAGATTAGTTTATGAAGATGATACTTTATCTGACAAAGAAAAAGAAATTAAATATTCTTATATAGATAAAGCTTACAGAAGTAATATTGAAACTATGCAAGCTATAAATGAATTAGAACCTGCTCAAAAAGAATTACACAAAATAAATACAAGACAAAATCGAATAGATTATAGAGCTACATTATCTCCTGAACAAAAAAATTCTTTTGATAAAGTTATGGCTGCTTCAGAAATGTCAGGTGATCCTATAATTTCTTCTTTTATTGCAAAAATAGCTGAGCAAGAAGAACTTCAACGAATAAATATGCAGTATGATCCTAATATAGCTAGGCAAAATTTAAATCTTCAAAAAGATGTAGTTTCACAATTACAAAGTAATGGATTACCTTTAAATGTTAAAGGTTTAGAAGATTTACAAAAATCAAATTTAATAACTAGACAAGAAATAAATCAATTACTATCTATTCCTTTTAAAGATAGAGCTATATTTATGCTTGATTATACTTATTTTGACGGTAAAGAACTTTCTGATGATAGGATTCCTATAGTTGAAAAAACATTAAAATCTATAGAAGAACAAAATCCTATGATGGGAGAAATTGCTGAACTTATAAGAAAAGGAGATAAAAGTGCTAACATATTTTTTGGAAATATGCTTGGCAGAGTTCAATGGTTTATAGAAGAAAATAAAAAAATAGAAAGTTTATCAAGTGGAATTAATTTAGATAGAGATCGAATGTACAAACTTGTTTTACAATCAGATGCTATAAATGAAGATGTTGGTATAAAAGATGGAAAAATTGTTTTTCATCCTGATGCTAGTGCAGGGCCTAGAGAATCTACTTTAAGAAAAATATTTAATGAGCCAGAAGCACAATCTTATTTTAGAAATCTTAAAGTTCAAAGAGATGCTAATCAAATAACTTTAGCATCTTTAGGTTTTAAATATGATGAAGAAGATGGCTATTCTTATACAAGTAATTATGGAAAAGAAATAGATAATTTAGCTGCTGATGATCCTGAAGAAGCTATTGTTAAATTAAACAATTCTAGATTAGAATTAATTAATATGCTTAACCAAGATGAAAATATATCTGAAAGAGATCAAAAAGATACTATTAGAAATATTAATAAAATAAGTAAAAATTTAATAGATACTTATTCTCCTAATAGAATTGCATGGAAAGAAAATAAATTTGTTTTAATTCCTCAAACTCAAGCGGGTCAAGTAAAAACAATGCTGGAAAATAGAATAGAAGAAACTAAAAATAAATTAAATAAGCTTCCTAAAAGACGAAATTTAAGAACAGGAAAGTTATTGCCAGATACAGTAAGTAAAACTTACAAAGATTTAAATTTAGACTTAGAAGATTATCAAGAAAAATATGATGAATTAACTGAAGCTATGCAAATTAAAACTACATATGAAAATCCAGATAAAAGTGGATTTAGATTTTATACTCCTGAAGCTTATAGACAAGCTAAAAAAACTATAAGAAATATGGTTGGTGAATAATAAATGGCAGTTAAACTTCCATCTGCATTAGCAAGTCAAGAGTATAATCCATCTTATTCTAGAAGTCCTTTAGGAGGAGAAAATTTAGATGATTTAGAAAATGATGATAATTATATTAACATAGCTTCACGTTTTCTTCAAAGTTTAGGAGAAAAAGAAAGTGATGTTGATGATTTATACGAATACTTTAGAGATGCAGATTGGAATTTAGCATCGGGAGCTAATAGAGCTTTTAAAGAACTTCCTAATTTTACTGATCAACAAAAACAAGATTATAGATATTTAAAACAAAGATTTGATAAAGCAGATACAGGAAGCATGTCACAGTACCTTAGTGCTGCTAGAGATATAGGAATTGATATTGTTACTGATCCTATGTCTATTCTTAGTGCTATGTTTATTCCTTTAACTGGAGGAGCTTCAGTAGCTACTAGAGCAGCATTAGGTGAAGCAACTCGTATGGGTTTAAAACAAGTAGGTAAAGGATTTGCTCAAAGTAAACCTTTATTGGCTGTTGCTAAAAAAGAAAAAATAGAACCTGTCCAAAAAGGAGCAGCTTTAGTTAAAACTAAACTAGCTAGAAAACAAGCTCTTCAAAAGTATTACAAAGATCAAGTTAAATACTACGGTACTTTAGGAGCTGCTGAAGGCTCTATATGGGCTGGAATGGACGAATACCTTAGACAAGAACGAGATGACGTAGACGGCATTGATTTACGCTATGGTATGGATTATTCTGACATAGGGTTAAGTGCAGCTATGGGAGGCATTTTAGGTGGAGCTTTTGGAGCTGTGCCTACTAAACTAGGTCAAAAGTTTTCTCCTGAAGTAAGAAATTCTTTACATAAGTTTGCAGATGAAACTCAATTAGATGAATCTGATTTAATATTTAAAGCAAACAGAGCTAAAGATATTTTTATAGCTAACACAATAGGTAAGCCTACTACACGGCTTATGACTATTTCCAAATACTCTCCTACTTTACAAAAATTATTAACGACTTTTAGATATGATACTTACAAAGGTATTGAAGATATAGATTTAGAAGCTGTTAGAAAAGGTGATGAACCTATTACTAGATCTTATAAAGAAACCGCAGATGACTATGAAGGTCGATATATGGTTGCTTATGAAGATGCTGTTAGACCTTTATTAAAAGGTAAAAAATTAACTAAGAAAGATGAACAAATCCTTACAGAATTAATGAGAAGTAAAGAAGCTCAAGATATTTTTGAAGAACAAATAGTTGATGCAGATAGAATTAAAAAAGTAAAAGAATTATTTCCTAATGCTTCTATTGATCATATTAAAACTTATGCAGCAGTAAGAAATTTATCTAACAGAGTATTAGGAGATGGTCAAAAAGTTGGAATATACAGACAAGCTTTAAAAGCTGGCCCTAATGCTTGGTTTCCAAGAAGATGGAAATGGAGTGTTGTAGATGAAGATAGAGATGAGTTAGCTAAAATTATGGTAGATTCTAATGCTGTTGTCGTAGATGACAATATAGCTTTAGAACTTATAGATGAAAGTAATAGAGAAAATTTATCTAACTTAATAAGTTTAGAAAATAATATTGTTGATCTAATAGACAATACTAAAAATAAAAATTATGAAGATATTATTCAGATTGCTCGTAGTTATAATATTGATATACCTAAAGAAGGAGATATTGAATTAGCTGCTGTAACTTTTGGCAAACAATTAACAGAAGCAAGAAATGCTAAGAGAGAATTAATAAATACTATACCTAGTAGTAGACGATTAACTGATGAAAAATATAAAGCAGCTAATAATGTAATAGATGAAATGCTAGGTAAAAAAGATTTACTTCACCAAATAGATGGGGATACTTTAGGAACAATTTTGCCTTCATCTTTTAGTCCTAGAAATTTATTTATGTTAGATGATAAAGACATAGCTAAATTTATTGATGATGATTTTGATTTGTTAATGAGAGATTATTTTAGTTCTAGTGCTAGATTATATGCAAGAAAACAATTATTTGGTGCTAATGTAGATGAATTTAAAGAACGCTTTATTGATGATATAAGAGATGAGTTAAAAGCGGCTGGAGGATCTTTAAAAGGAAAAGATGCTGAAGAACTTGTTAAGATATATGAATATGCTACAGGGTTAAATCAACAAGGATTTAATTCTAATGTTGCTAATACGTTATCAGATTACAGTAAATTATCACAACAATTAGCTCACCTACCTTTAGCTACTTTGTCAAGTTTTACAGAAATGTTAATTCCTTTAACTAGAGTAGATGCAGATATTTATGCTAAAGGAGTAGGAAAAGCATTTAAAAATGCTAGTACTTCTTTTTACGATAACACTAAAAAACTTTTACAAGATGATCATAACTTAGGAAGAGAAGAAGCTCATAGAGAAATGCATAGAGTTATGCTTGGGCTTGAACAAGCTATAGCTCAAAGAATTGATTCATTAGCTGGAGAAGGAGTTCAAAGTCCTTTAGCTAGAAAAATACAAAATGTATTCTTTAAAGGTAATTTATTAAGTCAATGGACACGTACTGTTCAGTTAGCTGCTTTTACTATGGGTAAAGATATGATTACTCGTAATCTAAGAATAGTTAAAAATCTTGAAGCTAAAGGAATTAAAAATTTAACTAAAGGTGAAAAAAGAAAACTAGATGATGCTACTCTTCAGTTATATGATTTAAATGTTGATATTAACAGAGGTAAAACTTGGATAGATCGTGGTGAATCTAAGTACCATAAAATTTCAGAAGATAGATTTACAGGAATGAAAAAATGGGATGACTTCTATGAAAATCATATAATGAAAGGTGCTGCACGTTTTGCTAATGAAGTAATTTTAGATCCTTCTAAAGCAGCAGTAACTAGACCTCATGCCCAACAACATCCTGTAGGAACTATTTTATTTCAGTTTTTAGGCTATCCAACTGCGTTTACTAACACAGTATTAAAAAATTATTATACTCAAATAAAAAGAAACCCTGTAACAGGTACAGCTAAAGTAGGTAGTGTAGCTTTGTTAATGACAGGAGTTGCAGCAGGTTTAAATGCAATAAGAAGTAATGGAGAAAGTTTAGAAAAAGAACCTAATGAAATTATATTAGATTCTGTTAGTCGATGGGGTGGATTAGGTTTTGGAGAGTATATACAAAACATTAGAAAGAATCAAGAAATAGGTGGAGGAACTTTAGGCTCTGTAGCTAAAGGTATATCAGGCCCTATTGTTGGAGATGTTGTAGATAGCATTCTTTACCGTAAAGGCCCTAATGAATTTTTAATGACTAATATGCCCGGATACTCTGCATTAGATATGGCATCTTCTGGAATAAAAGCTGTGACAGGAGATGAAACAGATATTAAAGGTAATTTAAAAAGTCTTGCAAGAGAACAAGATTATATTATTGATGTAGGTTTAGGATTAAGAAAACCTAGAGAGCCTATAAATCCTTATACATCTGCTACAAAATTTATAAGAGATGAATTAAAAGCTGCTAAAGGATATGCAGAAGGTGGTACAGTAGACGAAGAAATAAAAGGCATATCTAAAAATCCTAGTACTAAAATTGATAAAATGACAGGTGTTCCTTACTCTGAACAAGCTGGAGATATTATAGAAGATAGAGAAGAATTTGTAAGAGGAGGTTTTGCAAGATTACTGAAAGAAAATCTTCCTTCTATTTTAAATTTAAGTTCTAAAGAAATTGATGAAGATCCTAGATTAAGCTACACAAATAAATTATTTTTAAACCAAAAAGATATTGAAGAAGATCCTTTAGATGATTTTACAGGATTAACTATTGAGCAAGGCCCTGAAGAACAATTAAGAATTAGAAACTTAGTGTTAGATGATTCAGAGTTTAAAGATGATTATGTTCACATAAGAAACCCTGAAGCTGATGAACGTACTTTAATGCCTCGTGTTACTCCTATGGAATACAAAGAAGATGAGATAGGCTCTAATTTATATAACTATAAAGGTACTCCATATAATGAAGTAACCTCTAATGATGTATTGTTAAGAGCTAGTAGAAGTTTAGATTATGAAGGTGACATACCTAACGCTCCATTTTTGTTAGTATATGATGATAAATTTTTAAATGTATTTCAAAATCTTGAAACTAGAAAAGCTTTAAACAGCATAAGAAAAGATTATGAAAAAGAATTAGAACAAATAAAACAAATAGATAACTTAGATACTAAGTATCCTGAGTTTGATTCTACTTACTTTGCTCAAAAAATACTTTCTAAATACAATGACAAATTCTCAAATATTCTTCTTAACGAAGGCTATGATGTTATTGGTTACTTTCCTAAATCACAAACTAATTTATCTAAAGAACTAACAGATATACAAGGTTCTTATATAATAGATAAAATATTAACTGCTAAAGGAACTGAAGATAAATCTAAATCTGTAAAAGATGCATTAGGTAGGTATAGCCCAGAAGAATTACAAGAACTTCTTAGTTCAGAATCAATGAGTAGAGCAAGAAGAGATAAAGAAATAAAAGATACTTATGAAACTATTGAAAGAGTAAATCCTGCAACTAATCAAACTTTTAAACAACGAATAAAACTTCCTGAAGAAATAAAAGCTGAATATGAAAGAGATAAAGATATACCTTTAGAAGTCTTTAAAAGAGAAGAAACAGGCTATGAAGATTTAGTAGGGCCTACAGATCCTGAAATAGATGATCCTGTTACAAGGATGGCTGAGCCTGTATATAAAGTAACTGATGGTATTCGTAGAAAAAGATCTTACATACTTTTAAACCCAGAAGCTCAATTAATTAATCTGCATAAAACTGCTAAACCTTCTCAGAAAGAAATAGATTTTGTTAATGCTAGGCCGACTCAAGAAAAGATTGATTTTATTAACGAAGGCAATGTTACTAATCTTCCTGTTAAAGCCATTACTAATATATTAGATAATGAAAAAACTTTTCATATGGTTAGTACTGCTTCTTCTGCTACTGATATGGGTCAAATAATTTCTTATCATCCTTTAACTAATAAATTTTTAAGAGATGTTAGAAATAGTATAGATATAGGAAGTGATCTACCTATTGAAGAGTTTACTGCTGAATCTTTTAATGTTGCTGAAGCTTCTATAAGTCCTAGTGGAATGATACGAATGGATTTAGAAGGGCCTTATGGAATTATAAATAGAATTAAAACTGGACGTATAAAAACTAAATTTAAAGCTTTGCTTAAAGAAGGTCAGTATTCTAGAGAAGATGCAGATACAAGTTATTTTAATATAGGCAATACTGGCAATCCAAAAGAAGATTATAAAGAAGTAATAGATTTTATTATATTTCATGAAAGAGCGCATAATAGAATCAAACGTAAACCTAATGAAGATCCTTATGATTATGAAAAAAGAATAAATCAAGTTGCTATAGCTAAGTTAGAACAACAAGCTACTTATGAAAATTTAGTAGATCTTTTAAATAAACAAAGTAAAACAGAAGATGTAAAATATGTAAGAATGGATACATTTGGAGGACAAGAAATTCCTGTGCTTTATGATGATGTTTATAATAAAGAACAAGTTGTTAATCAAATTAAAAGAGGTAGAAATCTTGATGAAGAAGTTCTTGAGCCTTCTAAACTTTGGTTTCATCCTTTAGATAATAATATATTAAATCCTTTAGCTAGGCATTGGAGACTTCTTAATGTAAATGATGAAGATATTTTAAATAGTTTAGAACCTGATGTTATTAGAGATCATATAAAAAGTTTAGAAAAAATTAAGTTACACAATCATGAAGCTAATAAAAATAGATTTGTTAGTGATGTTTATCAACGATTAGGTGATCAAGGACAAGTAGAAGAAGAAATAGAATTAGGAAAAGGCCAACTAGGTCTTGCAGATGTTGCAGAAGAACTAGATAGAAATCTTCAGATGGAAAAAAGATATGATGATTTAGTCCCTGAAAAATCAGCTAT
>CEUI01026288.1_pt1 | contig 13574 bp, 24 predicted proteins | sample 531411 | NCBI WGS metagenome assembly CEUI01 (sample SAMEA2622841, study PRJEB7988) | marine metagenome | isolation source: saline water (ENVO:00002010), including
TTATCATCATTCAGCTCTGGCGCACATTGATCACGCGCCAGTTTTTGCATTTGGTTTAACGCGCAGACTTGAGCCGGTGAAACCGGCATCGATAGGTACGCGCTCCATAGCGCGGCAGTCATCTCAAAGACTTCGCGAAAATCCCCGTGAGTCTCTGCGCGTTGGTCAATGATAGCCGCCGTGCGGCGCAGCGCGTCTGCTGGACTACTCATCAAGCTCGCCGCGCTCTATTTTCTCAACGGCCCACAACGGAACAAACTTACGGCTCCCCATGACAACCGACGGCACTCGGCCAGTTTTGATCATTCGATAAAGCCGGTTGCGATCTGTTTCAGTGTGATCGACGCCCCACAGCCGTGTGCAGACTTGCTGCACGGTGAGGATGCTCCCGCTGTCATTAGCTGAAATCATCGTCACTGTCCCCCATTGCTGGCTGCGCACTTTGTTCTGGCTTGGTTGTCAGCGAAAACGAAAGGTTGCCTGTGTCGGCATATTGCCAAACGCCCAAGCTGTATTCGCCCGGTGCAATCGCAGTGTGCAGCGTGATTTTATTATTGCTAAAATTTGGCTTGCCACCGGCCAACGGTTGACCATCTGCAAACCGCTCCGCATTTTTAAACACGTTAGCTTTTAGAATATTCTCATATGACATCGGCTTTTCCTTCCAGCTCAGACTTGCGTGCTTTCCACGCGGTTAAAAGGCGTTGATAAATTTCGGGGTAAGTCGTTTTGATTGTGTCCAGTGACGACTTGTTCTCGCTCGACCAGCGATTGTGCTCGCCCATGTGTTTGTGCTTGGCGAAACCGGCAATGGCCGTATTAGCCCACTTTTCCTCTATTGGTGCCTGCGCAGCTTCGTAACGATTAGCCACTTGCTCTGGCGTGATTTCCAGCGTGCTTTTAATGTCATCAACAACGACCGGCTGTGCTGGTTTTAGAGGCGATGCGGGCTTCGGCCTTTTTGCTTTTGGTAACTGATCAGGCGGCGTGGCGCTCTGACCATCATCATCCTTTTCACCAGCAATTCCTAAAATGGCGCACATGCCATTGCGTTTTGCATATGTAATCGCCGCCATCAGTTTTTGCGGATTGGTCTGATTGTCACAGTAAAGCGGAATCCCACCGTCTTCGATAAACTCGCCGCTGATATGCGTAATGCGCGTTACCAATCGGTCTGGATTTGTGTGGACAAGCTGCGTGACTGCAAGGTTGTAAGTTGACAAGACCGGCTTTGCAGCTTCTAGGCAGGCGCGAATTGTAGAGTATTCACCATATGCCGCTTTGCCATCCAACGGCGGGTTCTGTATTGCCGCCAACGCAGACACAAGGTCACTGTTAAAACTATTCGCCATTGGTCAGTCTCCACACGATCTGCGCATTGCCCAACGCACTTGGTCGGCGCTCGCCCGTGTCTTGAATCTTGCCCAGCTTGCGCAGCTCGCTAAAGCGTGGCCGGTATTTTAAGAAAACCTCACCATGCACAGCGGCAACCTCATCGGCGGTCAGCCCGCCATCGGACGCACGCAGCGCCTCAACGACACGCTGCTGATCAAGCACCTTGGTGCTTTTCTTGGTCTCCGCAGCCGACTTGCTGGTAAGCTGGCCTTTATAGCCAGGGTTGTCTGGGTAATTAAAATTTATAGACATCTGCATTTCCTCGCTCCTCATCCCTGCGTCGATTACCACCAGCGTGCCGGTGATGACGACAAAAAATGCGGCGACACAAATGCTGCCGCCGCATATCTCCAAGAACCTTCTCACAGGCTCGACCATGTTTTTTCTGCCAGCGCCCGATATTCGGGGCTTTTGCTTTTCCACATCCAATGGCTGAAGTCGGGTGCAGTCAGGCTCATCAGCTCCGCAACGGACGCGCACTTGCTCATCAGGTTCTCGCGCGTCTTACAGACGATTGCATGGCGGTCCATCTCATCGCTTAGACGCGCTGGCGAAAGCTCATCACAATCTTGAGAGCTGAACACGCGATAGCCTTTGCAGTTTGCATAAAGAAGTGTGACCGGCACATTGGCGCTCTGCTGAGACATCCATGCCCAGTAGGGTGCGACCTGAGAAACGTGCTCTGGCTTGGGCCGTGCGGGCAAACTATTAACTGTCCAACCGCGCTTGCTGTTCGCCTTCACATACGGCCACTGGCTTTTTAACTCGACCACGCCGCGCGTCTGCACGTCGATCTGCCCGTCGATGTTAAGCACAAGCCCTGGCAAATTCAGCGAGCACCAAGGGCCATCTTCGACCTTGTTTTCGCCCTGCGTAGCCTCGCGCAACCCCAGCACCATATGCTCAAGGGTCAGCTCAAACACAGTGCCTGTGCGGCCTTCAATCACATCGCTGGCATATTCTTCATCAAGCATAATGCGCAGCTTTTCTGCGTCTTGCTCATCGGCGGGTTCGTGATCTTGCAGAATTGACAACGAATGTCGGAAGCTTTCAGTCGGATCAACGCCATCAATTACCACAAGTTTGGCGTGCGATTCGGCTTCAGTGCCGCCAACCATTGGCGCGGTTGGTGGGCTAAAAATCTTGGCAGGCCGCGCGACGGCTTTTTCAAAAAACTCTAAGTGATCCGGGCGGTTTTTGCCGGTGGGCGAGTGATTCCAAAAGTTAAAAGTCTTGCACCATGCGGGCAAATCGTTGAAGTCTTCCATCGATCAATCCTGTCCAATATCGTAACTGTCAATAACGATAATGTAACAGGAGATCAATAAAAAAAAGAAAACCCCGCTTTTGCGGGGCTTTTATGTGCTCTGATTGTTATATTCTATTCGCCATTGACGACTTTTTTGTTGCGTTTTGATTCGCCTTGCACTTTCGTACTCGGCTCATATGCCTGGGCCTCGTCTTGAAAGTCGACCTTCACGTAAACGGTCTGCCCTGGTTTCGCGGTGTAGCTTACGTTGACGTTTTCGGGCACGTCTTCCGCACCCCAGATGTCTTGGATTCGGCACCCAAGAAACGTGCAAATCTGCTGACATTGGCTGATCTTGGGATCAACCTCGTTACGTTCATATCGTCGATATGCGGGTGCGGTCATTTCCAGGTGATCTGAAATCTCAATCACACTAACACCTGCCTGTTTTCTTAGTTTTCTCAGACGTTCTCCAGACATAACGTCTCCCCTTCATATTCATATACTCCATCCATGTTTTTTTCTTCATTTGGCCAGCTCTGGTTTGACCAATGCACCATCGTATGCAGGTGATTTTGAACCATCCCCTGCATCGCTTGCACAGCAAACATCGCGCACTCCATGTCGTGGTACACCGATCTGCGCGTTGCCCAAAGCACACAGTTTTCGACGTTTGTAAATTTTACTCCCAGTGGTTTGACGGGCTGCGTCATGTGTTCATCAGTGCGGTGTAAAAAATTATATCGGTGGAGAAAGCTTACGGCGTTCTGCACTTTTATACGATAGCGATTGTCATTGTTACCAATGAGCATCTGAATAAACCCTTTACTAACGGGTTGATTATGCCACCACGCGCATGCCGTGATGTTCCAAATGCGGCGCACAAACTCATCGTGGATCAACCGATGACGCCAAACTCGATCAGCATTGATGCCGTTAATTCGCATTTTAAAGCCGCGAAACGGTGATCTCCCGCCGAATTTAATCAAAGCTTCTTGAGTCAGAAATTGCTCTGCGTATGAGACAACAGCAACTGCATTGTCAGGCTTACTATTGATAAGCAGGCTACGTGAGTAACCGCTGGCATGAAATGCACGCATCATCTTGTGCACCGCTGGGTCAGTCAGCGGATCATTGACGCTTGTTTCCAACCGATTAAGCGTGAGGCTATCGATGCTCCCACGCTTATCAAGGAAATCAATCACGTTGTTGGGCGGCGACGCTGTAGATTTTTGTTCGGTGTGAGTCATTTATTTATCCTCGCTGTGACTTGTTTGTTAATACTTACACTACAATATGCACACATGGTTACAATGAGCAACAGTTAGTTACTCACAGGTGATATTTCCGAAACTGATTCATTGACACGTAACTCACGGTGACGTTAAAAGCGTGTCATGGTTACTTTTTCACATTGGGTCGAACACAGCGGGCAAACGCATGAGAGCATTGCCAAGCAGCTCCGCGTCACACGCGCCTACGTATCTCTGCTGGCAAGCGGGCGTAAAACGCCATCGCTGCAAGTGGTACGGCGCATGATCACCGCATCGCATGGCGCACTGAGCGCAGAGGGGATTCTAGATGAATTTGCCCCGCGCGACTGAATATCAGATTCATTGCGCGATTGTCGAACTGCTAGAGCTGCGCTTGCCAGAGGGTTGTTTAGTGCATCACAGCCCCAACGAGGGCAATCACCGCGTCCAATATCGCACAAAGCAAAAGAAAATGGGCATGCGTCCCGGCTGGCCTGATCTCGAAATCCTTGTTCCCCGCTATTACTGGAAGCAGGCCGATAACTGGGCACCCATTTTTCTTGAGGTCAAGCGGCCGAAAGGCCGGGTCACCAACGCGCAAGCTCGCGTCCACAAATATCTGAAGTCGATTGGTTGTCATGTCTTTATTGTTCACGGCGTCGATGAGGTCAGTGAGATTCTCGATAAAGGATGGTGGCAGTGATGCGGTCATTCTTTGTGCATGACGGCTGCTGCACCGTCGTCAAGGGCTTGGCGAATATCATCCGAAAGGATCGTGTTAACATCCCAGATCTGGCCGACGACTCTGGCGTATCTTACGGCACAATACACGGCTGGTTTAAGCGTCACTCCCCCAGCGTATCGAATATGCAAAGCGTGTTGCACGCGATGGGCTACGAGCTGGTGATCAGGAAGCGCGATAATGTGTGATGAGTGTTTTGGTCAGCGCACACTTTACCGGCCATTGCGTGACATCGAGGTCACGGTGATGCGCACGTTCTACAACTTCGACAAGACATTGATCTTGGACATGGAGGTCGATGAAATCCAGACCATCGGCGGCATCGATGCCTGCCCCAAATGCGCACGCAGGGCAGAAGATGAATATAGGGTCTGGCATGGGTAAGCGCAGTACAGGCGTGTTTGAGCGCAAGGCTCAGGATTACTACCCGACGCCGGAAGCTGGTGTGCTGCCATTGCTCGATCATTTGACGGTCGGGACACGGTTTTATGAGCCGTGTGCTGGCAATGGCCATCTGATTGGCCACTTGGAAAAGTACGGGCATCGATGTGTTGGTGCCAGTGACATAGCGAATCATAGCGATCATAGCGGAGTCATAGTGGACATGCCTGCTGAGCAGTTATGTGTCATGGACTGCGATCAATTTATCACCAATCCACCGTGGTCGCGACCGGCGCTGCATAGCATCATCTCGCATTTGATGACGTTGGAGCGCGTGTCCTGGTTGTTACTCGATGCTGATTGGGCGCACACCAAACAGGCTGTGCCGTATCTCACTCATTGTCGGAAGATCGTAACAGTCGGTCGGCTCAAATGGATACCGGGCACGCCGCACACCGGCAAAGATAATTGCTGCTGGTATCTGTTTTCGCCTTGGGGCAACGAGGCAATCAAGTTTTATGGGCGGTCGAGATGACTGAATACAAACGTGCCGCAAAAGCCGCTCTGTCTTTTAGCAAGCCTCTACCTGACGCCAAGCTGCGCGTTATTAGTCTAGGTGCAGGGGTGCAGTCGTCGGTCATGGCTCTCATGGCGGCGAAAGGCGAGGTCGGCCCAATGCCCGACTGCGCAATCTTTGCTGACACGCAATGGGAGCCGAAAGAGGTCTACACGCATCTGGATTGGCTGGAAAAACAACTGCCGTTTCCAGTGCATCGTGTGACGGCAGGGAACATTAGGGCTGACCACGTTTCGTTGGCCAAAGGTGAACGTAAGCGCGTTGGATTTATGCCTTTGTACGGCGGCGGCATGGGAATAGGGCGAAGGCATTGCACCAAAGAATACAAAATTGAACCGGTTCTTAAAAATATTAGGGAGCTTCTTGGGTTAAAATATCGGCAACGTGCGCCGAAAACGCCAGTGGTGGAAAGCTGGTTGGGCATTAGCACTGACGAGATGCAACGCCTCAAATTGGCACATGAAAAATACATTTCGCACCGCTGGCCGCTCATTGAAGAAAGCATGGCGCGTAGCGATTGCTTGAAGTGGTTTACTAATAATTACCCCAATCGCGTTTTGGCAAAATCAGCGTGTGTCGGTTGCCCATTTCACACTGATGCGGAGTGGCGGCGTATACGGGATGAAATGCCTGACGCATGGGCTGATGCGATTGAGTTCGACAAAGTAATTCGAAACGCTGGTATCGGGTCTGCAAGAAAAGCCCAGTATTTACACCGTTCATCCGTACCGCTTGACGAGGTTGATCTGTCTACTGCCGCTGACAAGGGCCAGCAAGAGTTTGGTTTTCTTGAGGAGTGCGAAGGGATGTGCGGCATATGATCTGCCCGTATTGCAATGGTGACCGGTACGAGGAGCGTGAAGGGCCTAATGGGCCATACGAGATACCCTGCACGCATTGCTACGAATCGCTGGGCGAGGTGAACAATAATCGGGATGATGAGGGTCAGGAAATGGAGCAATAAGGTATGCGTTTCAAAGAGTGCATAATCGCGTGGGACAATGACACGGGTGAGATAAAAGTCGGCCCATACCCAGAGAGAGGCCATACGAGACATTTAAAGGCTTCTGTTGGTGCAGTGTTTTCAGATGTCCATGAAATGAACGGTCGGCAGCAGGCTTTAAAAACGTTCGTTGAGTTTGCCACACTGGCCGTCAACAGCGGCTTGACTGTCAATGCACTGCACAAGGAGTTTTTGAAGATCGATGAGTATCGCTGGCTGATTGCGCCTGACATTCAGGGAAGCGAAGCGGGACCAGATTGGTTTTACAGGATGCTGAGAAAGCCCGACGAATCGCTGGGCGAGGTTAATGACAATCAGGATGATGATGATCATGGCGCGTAGTTTCAGCCCGCTTTCGCATGATGCGTTCATAATTTTATGCGAGCTGGAAGCCCTTGGAAACAAATGCAATGTGGATGATTTGAAGGCTGCTGGGAGAAGGCGAGGAATAAAAGGGGTTGACACGGCAATTTCTGAAATCGTAAAAGCTGACTTGGCTCTAATTGCTGCACATACAATCAGCTACCATCCAAAGTGCGACAATAAAGAGTTACAACCCCCCAAAAACTATGTTGATCAAGAAGCTCTTACAAGCAGAGCTTATATAAGCAAAGCTCTTATAAGCAAAGCTATTATAAGCAGAGCTATTAAGAGCACGCACGCTGGCTATCAAGCCGTGGTGCAGGGTAAGAAGCCGCGTTTCTCCAATATTGCAGCCTACGCTGAGCGGCACCTATCGCGGCAAGACGTGCCGCAATTCAATCAAATGATCAGAGACATGGATGATGCAGAACGTATTCGTTTCGATCACCGTCTTGCACGACTCGTTGCTAGAGGCGGCTGAGACAGAGCGCCGCTTGCCTGCTGTGCGGCGACAGAAGCTAGCAAGCTGGCCTGATTTTAAGCATGATTGGCTGGCCTATGCGGACGAGAAAACGGCAGTCGGGTTGGGCAAGGCCAATGCCCGACAGATTGATCGATATGATCAGGTGCTGGATGCGATCATCAAGCTACGTGAGCCTGATGACCGAAGGTTGCTATGGGCGACCGCGCACAGTGCCGCGTTCCGCAGGCGTGGGCCAGCGTGGTCTAAGCTCGCTAAGCTGATGCACACCAACCGCCGCACGGTCAAGCAGCGGTATGAAGAAGCGTTGCATCGAATGTTTTGGGCAAATTCAAAATACCATAGCTAGTGTTTTTGTTGTTCTGAATGACCTGAAATTTGTGTAAAAAAGATTAGGCTTGCCCGACGTGTTTGGTGCGAGCCTTTTTAGACTCCCTGTTCCGAGAACCTCGCCGCCGCGTTGCCTCCAAGCGCGGCGGCTTTTCGTTGGAGACACTCATGCCAAGCGTAAAAATGAAGGGCGGCAAAACCAAAAAGTTTCCTTACACCAAAAAGGGGATGGCTGCTGCGAAGAAAGCGGCGGGCAAGAAAGGCTCGCGTATGGCTATGAAGCGTGGCAAGCGTAGCTATGGCTAGGAAGGCCAAGCCTATATCGCGGACGACCAGCGGTAAGGGCGCAAACTATCGGCCAGCAAGCAAGGGTGCTGGCATGACTAAGAAAGGCGTTGCGGCGTACCGCAAGGCAAACCCAGGAAGCAAATTGCAAACGGCTGTGACGGGTAAGGTCAAGCCTGGGAGCAAGGATGCCAAACGGCGTAAGAGTTATTGCGCAAGGTCTCTGGGGCAGCTCAAGAAGGCGAGCGCGAAGACGCGGAACGATCCCAACAGTCGGATCAGGCAGGCGCGTAAGCGGTGGAAGTGCTGATGACTAAAAGGGCGAAGCGTAAAAGCACGGTCAACAAGGCTGGTAATTATACGAAGCCGACGATGCGGAAGAATCTTTTCAATAGGATCAAGTCAGGCAGTAAAGGTGGGCCTGCTGGCGTTTGGTCAGCTCGCAAAGCGCAGATGCTCGCAAAGCAATACAAGGCCAAGGGCGGCGGGTATCGAGACTGATGGCGAAGAAAGCATCGCAGCGGAGCTTGGATAAGTGGACAGGCCAGAGGTGGCGCACGAAGTCTGGAAAGCCGAGCAAGAAAACGGGCGAGCGGTATCTACCAGAAGCTGCCATCAAGGCGCTGAGTTCAGCGGAGTATGCTGCGACGACCAGAGCAAAGCGTAAGGCTAAGAAAGCGGGCAAGGCTGTGTCAAAGCAGCCAAAACGGATAGCAAAGAAAACAGCGAGATTTAGGTGATGGCTGGCAAGTTAAGCAAAGAAATCATGCTTAGAATTTGCGATGAGTTAGCTGACGGCAAGTCGCTCAACTCGATCTGCAAGCGTGATGATATGCCGCATCGTGTGACGGTTTTACAAGCCGTACAGCGCGATGAAGAGCTTTACGACATGTACGCGAAGGCCAGAGCTATCGGCGCTGAAACGCTCGCAGATGAGATACATGATGTGTCGAGGCAGGGCTTGGAGAATGTTGATAAGCAACTGGCTAATGCCGAAGTGCAGCGCAGGCGATTGCAAGTCGATAGCTTGAAGTGGACGTATGCGAGGCAGCAGCCAAGAGGGCTGCGCAATAAGGCTGAAGACACGGCGCAGAGTGGGGCGATTGTCTTGAGCTGGTCGAATGGCGCTGACGATGTGGCTGCGCGTCAAGCGGATGAGGATGACGCTGGGACGGTGGTTAGCTTGGTCAACGAAGCAAGCTGAGCAACGCGAAATCTGCATATTGTCGGCATACAACTACGCGCGAGTCTCGATGCTTTTTTGACGCTGAAAAGCCCAATCAGCGAGGTCGTGTCACTGGTTTGTCACTGGCGGCTCTGTAAGCCGCAGAAGTCTGCGGTTGACTGTCAGGTGTAGTACCTGACGCAAGGTGTAAAATGGCTCTGAACGTCGAGATTCCGTATGCCCCCCGTGCCCTTCAGCGCGAGCTGCACCGGGCGTGGTCTGCGCATAGGTATTCTGTAGCTATAACCCACAGACGCTTCGGCAAATCGGTCTGCGCCATCAACCATCTTCTCCGCGATGCGCTGACCAGCAAAAAGCCCAACCCCCGCTTTCACCTACTCTGCCCGACCTATCGGCAAGCTAAGTCAACGCTCTGGGATTATCTTAAGCAGTTTTCATCGAGCATACCGGGCACCCGTTTTAACGAGAGCGAGCTGCGTGCAGACTTTGGCAACGGCGCACGCATCAGCCTTCTCAGCGGTGAAAAGGGCGGTCAGAACCTGCGAGGCATATTCTCTGACGGCTTTATCATCGATGAGGCTGGTTTGATGGACAACACGATCTTTCCTGAGATCGTACGCCCCGCCCTGGCCGACCGTAACGGCCTTGAAGGCGAGCAGACGTATTGCATATTTGTGGGCACCCCGATGGGCCACAATACGCTTTACGATTATTACAGCCACGCCAAGGAGGACCCTGATTGGCACTGTGCGGTCTACAAGGCGTCTGAAACCGGCATTTTGCCAGCAGAAGAGCTACAGGCGGCAAAAAGCACCATGCCAGAAGGCATATATGAAGCTGAATTTGAGTGCAGTTTTGAAAGCAATGTCCCTGGTGCCGTTTACAGTAAAGAGCTTCAAAGCATGGAGGAACACAACCAGATTGGTCGTATCCCCCATGACCCGGCGTTTAAGGTGCAGACCTTTTGGGACTTGGGCATTAATGACAGCACCAGCATCATCTGGGCGCAGATGGCGCATGGCAACCGCAGTATCAGCATTATCGATCATGTCAGCATGACCGGCGAGGGTCTGCCTTATTATGCAGACTTGTTGGATCAGAAAGCGCAGCAGCATGGTTATGTCTACGAGGCTCATTATGCGCCGCATGACATTACGCAGCGTGAGTTAGGCACCGGCAAGACCCGCCAGGAAACGGCCTTGAGCCTTGGAATCAATTTCCGCGCCGCGCCCAAGCTGCCGCTGGAAGAGGGCATCAACGCGGTCAAGATGACGCTGCCTAAGTGTTTTATTGATCGTGACAAGTGCAAGCGGTTGTTGGAGAGCCTGCGGTATTACCACCGGGTGTACGATCCTAAGAACCTGATATTCAGGTCACGTCCTGCCCACGATTGGTCGAGCCATGACGCCGACTGTATGCGCACCCTGGCGGTTTCGATACGGCAGGCGGCACCACAGATTGAAGACACATATTACAGCCGACCAAACGCGTTGAGCGGGAGCTGGATGGCATGACCTTGACCAAGCGGCAGAAAAAGGCGCTGGACCGGCACAGCAAGCATCACACCCCCCGTGTGCTGAAACAGATTGAGAAGAAGGTGCGCGGCGGCATGACTTTCGGTGAAGCGCATAAGGGTGCGCCAAAGATCAAGAAAAAGTAATGGCAGAGCAACTACCACGCGGCCTGCTTGCCGACCCGGCAGTGCAGCGGGCCATGCTGCTGCCCGTAGCACGCCGCACATATACTGATCCTGGCGACGATATAACGGAAGAGCAGGCTTTAGAGCTGGCTATGCCCGGCCTGCTGTATGATCCGATGATGGGCATGGCACAGACCGGCGCGATGCTAATGGGCCGCATGCCGGTCGATCCCAACGTGATGACGCAGACGATGTTAGACGCCCCGCTTGTCGGCGGCTTGTTGGGGGCGGCGACGGGCGCGGTTCCAGAAGGCGCGGTGCTTGGTGCTTTTAGTGGGCGGGGAAAAGGTTCGGGAGCGGCTCATGCTCGGCCATTAAATCCAACAAACCGTAGCTTGAAGGGCATTAATGACTCGCCAGATGACAACCAGCCCCCGAAAGCGAAGCCTAGCGCATCCTCTCGATTGCCGCAACATTTAGTGCCTTTAACTGATGATAAGTTAGAAGCCGCTCTGCCAAGCACGAAATATTTAGTCAAAAAGATAAGAGAAAAAGCGCCTGATGCGGAGTTAGGTCTAAGTTTCAGTCAAAATCAAGCTGGCAAGTCAAACTATCTCACGCTGACGCATCCGAATAAACGTAGTATTGAAATTAGGTTATCGGATCACAGCACCGGGATTAACAGGGCATTTGAATCTGCGGCACAGCTCCCAGATTATGTTCCAAAAGGCGGCAAGCCTAAATTCGGGCAGGTAAGCAGAGAGAGCTTTGATAAACGCATAGATGAAGTTTTAAGTTATTATGATGATGGCATCGAACTAGGCGCAAACAAAGGCCAAACCGCCGCACTGCCTGGATTACTTGATGACACCGCCAGCCGTATGCAACGGGCGCAAGACATGGGGTTTGATGTTGATAACCCTGTTTATCACGGCACTCCTGACGTAAGGCCCATTAACGAAATGGGATTTGCAACGCCTAGTGAATTATTGCTGAAAAAGCCGCAACGCGGCCCATATTTCTTTTCTAAAGATAGGCCAACGGCGGCGACATATGCAGATGATCGGCGGGCGTTTGATTATCAAAATGCTGAACCAGAAGTTATTAAAGCATTTATTAAGCAAGAAAACCCCCTTGTAATTGATGCCAAGGGCGCAACTTACGATGGCATTGATGCCGATAAAATTATTAAACAATTTGCTGATAGCCCTGACAAAGAAACGGTTGCACGTCAGGTCAAAAAGTATGCGGCCATAATGAATGGCAAGGTGAACAGTGACCAACTAGCGGCTCTCGCCTCACGATTAGGACGTGACGGCGTAGTTATCAAAAACGTGCGTGATACCTATGAAGGCAAGGGTAAGCCAACAGATGTTTTTATGGTTTTAGGCGCTGAAAACATACGGCGCACAACCGCCAAATTCGACCCTGCCAAAGCCGACAGTGCAGATTTGTTAGCGGCAAACCCCGCAACCGCCGCACTGCCGGGACTGCTTCAAGACCGCAGCGGCAACATCGACCAACGTAGCCTTTTAAGCCGCACCCCGCGCAGGCGCACCAGCTTTCCCATGCGTGGCCTGCTAGGCCAACGCTTATACAACGCGACAACGCCAGACGGCGCTATCTGAAAGTTTTTACATGGCAATGCAAGACGATGAACTTCGCGACATTCGCGAAGCCTTCAAGATGTGCGAAGAAGCAGAGGCCGACAATCGCCATCAGGCGATGGACGATCTTGAGTTTGCACGCATGGGCACGCAATGGCCCGAAGAAGTAAAGCGGCAACGTGAGCGTGACCGCAGACCGTGCCTGACGGTTAATAGAATGCCGACGTTTATACGCCAGATTGTCAACGATGCGCGTATGAATAAGCCAGCGATTAAGTGCCACCCCGTTGATAACAATGCGGATGTTGAGACGGCGAAGGTGCTGAACGGTTTGATCAAGCAGATCGAAACCAGCAGCAACGCCGATGTCGCCTACACCAACGCCATCGATGATGCAGTTAGCATGGGCTTTGGGTACTTCCGCGTTGACGTTGACTTTGCACGCGATGACGGCTTTGAGCGCGACATTAAGATCGACCGCATAATGAACCCGTTCTGCGTTTATCGTGACCCGCGCTCAACGGCGGTGGATAGCTCTGATTGGAATATGTGTTTTGTTACCGAAATGCTGACCCATGACGAGTTTGAGGATATGTATCCCGACGCCGACAAGGTCAACTTTGAGAGCATGACCTACGACATGCGTGACACGCTCTGGTATACTGACGAAACGGTGCGCGTGGCCGAATACTGGACACGCGAAGAAGTGCAGCGCGAGATCGTCCTGTTAAGCGACGGTCAGATTTTAGACGCCGATGTTTTTGATGAGCAACGCGACCTGTTGCAAGTGGCGGGCATATTGCCCGTGCAGTCACGGCTGACACGCAGCCACAAGGTTACGCAAAAGGTTGTGACCGGCAGTGAAATCCTGTCAGAAATTGAGTGGGCCGGTCGATATATTCCCATCGTGCCGGTCTATGGCGAAGAAGTGGTTATGGGCGAGGAGCGGCATTTTCACAGCCTGATCCACTTCGCCAAAGACAGCCAGATGATGTACAATTATTGGCGCACGGCAGCAACAGAGCTGGTTGCCCTGGCACCAAAGGCTCCGTTTATTGGCCCGGTCGGCGCGTTCAATACCGA
>CEUI01064259.1_pt1 | contig 13546 bp, 12 predicted proteins | sample 531411 | NCBI WGS metagenome assembly CEUI01 (sample SAMEA2622841, study PRJEB7988) | marine metagenome | isolation source: saline water (ENVO:00002010), including
AAAGTTCATGTCGGCTCTTGTAGGTAATTATAATGATAATAAAATCTTTTAATTTTTAACAAGGAGTAAATTAAAATGGCAAGTACATATACCCAGCCGAATTTTGCTACTAAGGTTACCACTGGTAATTTAAGTGCAGATGGCAACACCCTAACTGAATTTCCGGGTTGGAGTGGTGTATCGGTAGATAACATACGGAGAACGTTTGCTATCGGGGATTACGTAAACCAATTAGCTCCTGAACAGTCATTATTTTTCACATACTTATCTAGAGTAGCTAAGTCTACATTAGATGAGACTGTTTGGAAGCCTATGGAATACAGACCTCAATGGCAAAGAAGAAACTTTAGAATGTTCAATGAAGCAGACAATACTGCTGAGTGTCCTTTAACGGTTGAAGATAGTGGAGCTGGTGTAGCTTCGTCTACAGCTGTAACTGCAGGGGCAACAGCTAAGGGGTGGTTAGCTACTCTAGGTGCTGTTGACGGGACTTCTGGATTACAATTCTTTTGTAATTATAATAATGTTGGTAAAAAGACAACTGCTTGGGACCAAGCTCCAATCTTTTTACTTGTTAGTCAAATAGTTAGACTTAAAGTTAAGTATGTCCCAAATGGTGGTGATGCTGTTGAGACTTATGAGAACTTTAAACTTCTAGCTAATGCTGGCAGTGCATGGGAAGCAGTTTCTGTAAGAAATGATTTCCCATTTGCTGATGCAGGTGATGTTTATACTGTTATGGGCACCAATGCGGCTCCCGCTGAAGGACAAGTAGTTGGAAGCGCATTTGCTGAGGCAAGCACAGCTCCAGATGGTTGGTCAGACCAGATTAGTGACACTGAGTTTTATATGCAAATATTTAAGACTTCAGTTCCATTAATGTCTGGTTCAGCTCAAGCCACAAAGTATAGAGGGTTTGCTGATGAGTATTCTCGAATATATACTCAGCACGTTCTATCACATAAGATGGATATTGAGCATGCAATGCTATTTGGGCATGGAAACTATGTTTCTCAGGATGAAAGATACTCATGGGGTATCGTTCCATTCATAGAAGCTGGTGGTGGTAAGGTGTATGAAATTAATGCATCTAGTGCTGGTTTTGATTATTTTGTTGACTTAATGAGAGATTTCTTTGATTATGAGTCAGGAAATAGTGGTCAAAAACTGGTATTAACATCTAGGTCAGTTATTGCATGGTTAACAAAGATGGGTACATCAGCAAGCAATTCCTTTGTATTTAATACACTAGGAATGGGAGAGAGCTTGACTTCTGGCACTAATGCTGGAACAAATAGTCCTTATGGAGCACAAGTAGACATTAAGCAGTCTAAGTTTGCCCCAGTTCCTATTACTGCAATAAGTACTGCTTTTGGTACACTCAACTTTGTAGCTCATCCTCTATTTAGAGGCCATGCTGATGGTATAGCAGCTGTAATTGACATGAATAATGTTAAATATAGATGCTTATCAGGTAATGGTGTTAACAGAGATACATTCGTTGAAACCAATATTCAGGACAATTCTGTTGACGGTCGAAAAGACCAGATAATCACAGAATGTGGTCTTGAAGTAGCATTACCAGAAACACATGCTTTACTCAAGTTTACAAATTTAAGTAACTTGATACCAGCATAAGTTCTGTAATATTCTATGGGGTGGGCAACTGCCCCATAGATAAATTTTTTTGAGGAGAAAATAATGTCAACATATAAACAAGTTTTACCAGATAATGCTGGAGATTTGGCAGTAAGAACTAAAACCATGGATAGAGTTGCACGTTCTGGAAATACAGTAAAACATATATTAGTATGCGACGCAACTGATGATGATACTTATGCTGTTTCTGCTGGAGAGCAAATTACGATGATAAAAGCTATTGGAAATGCAGTAGCTTCTGATATAGAATTTAAATGGAAAGATGTAGAACACACATCATTCCAGACTTCTGTTATCGAGGAATCTGATTCAATGATTGGTCCCTTTACTGAAGTTGCAATAATACCAGCGGATGAGGGAGATAATACAGCTGGAATGGAATTAGTATTATATATAAATAAAAACTAGGGGATAAAATGAGCAAGAAAAAAAGAATGAATATAAATCTTAGCGGAAACATAGATATGAATCATGGTGTTGGAAGAAGTATTCCAGCATCAGCTAATGTGCGCTTAAAGGGTTCCGTTAGAGCTATTGATAAGCAAGCTAGAACTATAGAGGGGCCTAGCGAAAGAATACTATTAACTGATGCTGCAGCTTACAAGACCAAAACAGTAGGCAGTACTAGTAGGGGTGTCTATACAGCGCCAACAGCAAGACACCAGAAATTAGCTAAGCAACAGCTTAAAAAGGGTGGTCACACTGGAAATACTATTTCTGCTAAAAGGCGTAGAAAAGGTGTGGTTGACACAGTTAAAGCTCTTAGATAATGGCAACAAATAACTCTACAGATACAACTGGGAGTATTAAGGATAGAATAGAGGATATTACAGGAGCTAACTTCTTTACTCCTGTAGGCTCTTCTACTTATAACCAGATACTAACTAGATATGTCAAAGAAGGCGTTAGGGATGTAGTAGATAGAACCCTTCAGGCTAATCCAAAGGATATGCATTTATTTTGCCAAAATGTCTTTATACGAGATATGGGCACCTGGGGTGATACACAAAATACATTGACCTTTGGCGAACATAGTATTCCATGGAAGGATAATGATGGAGGTTACTTCTTAGATAATAACTATGTTTTATGGGTAGCTAGAGAATATGGGGGAATTGAAGTTCCTGCGCATGAGATATCTGCTGAAAAAGGTTTGAAGGTAGAAGACCCTGAGAGTATATATTATACTGGAAACGATTTTAGAAATCCAGTATGGTATCGTTCTAGTAGTAAATTATATATATATCCACAGATAACTGATACTGACCAAGGGCGAGGAAGTATGGTTAAATTTGACCCTTCTACAAATTGTCAGTTAGAAACAATAGATTATTTTCCAGACCATTTATTATTTTTAGTAGTTTTATATTCTGCAATTAAAGGGTTAAAACTAGTAAAAGCTCAGGCAAGGTCTGAATATACTAATAAGTATGCAACTCCTTTACTAGTATGGCATACTTTATACGGGGCAGATGCTAATTTACCATCTTTACCAGTATTCCCCACTGAGTTACCTAGTTTTGGTAATTCTTTTATACACTCAGATAATACAACAGGTGATTTAAATTATTCATTTCCTGATGATATACAGCAAGATACTGAGTTGACAGGCTCAATGGTAGAGTCTGCAGAAACTGTAAAAACAGCTATGGAAAATATTTGGAATAGAATTAATAATGAAGAAGAAACAGATTTAGTAAGTGCTGAAATAAATAGATTTAACTTACTAATGAGTGAATTTAATAATAAAGTTGCTGTGCTTGAAAAGAAACATCAGGTTCAACTAACTAGATTTGCATCAGAAGTACAGCATTTTACACAACAATATCAAACAATTATGGATGCTTGGACAAGGTATCAACAATCGTATCAAACTGAACAGAGTTTATTAGATGTTGAGATACAAAGACTGGAAAGAGACTATATGTCTTATTTTTACCCTAAGCATTACCTAGAAAAACGTAAAGAGGAGGGTAATTACTAATGGCAGATGCAGGATTGATGAATCAAAAATTGCAAGACAGCTTTGAAAAGCTAGTTATTGCGGAATCTGCAGACGGAATCAATTCACCTATGAATAAGATTGCGACGTCAACAGGAACGGCTATAACAGGGTCTTCATTTTATATGGGCACAACGCCTACTTATGGAGCCCATGCAAAATTTATACCAATAGGTAATAATCATGTGAGGTCTCTATCTATCGAAGCTCAATCAAGTTCGACACCATCAGTAGACCCTACATCATCACCTTGGCCACTAATGGAATTTTTTAGTGGAACATCAGGTGTTAATAACGCAGAAGCCTTATTAAGTTCCATTCTTAGGATTAATACAACTCCTGTAGGAGGAGCATCTTGTGGACAAATTATGTTTGGAGATGCACAACCAATTGGAGCGGCAAGAACCACCTCGAAAACATGGGGTGGCTTAGGGGCTATCTTATGCAGTGAAGGTTCTAATGACATACAATTTAGATGTGATGCAGAGTCAGTAGACACTGCTTCTAATTTTTGGATGATAGATAGATTGAAGATTAAATCTCTAGTAGATAATGGTAACGTAGTATTTGATGCAAGCAATGTAACGAGCTCTTTGTTTAACGGGGTTCATACAGTAGGGGTTGCTGATTTTACAGGAGATACTAGAGCTTCTAATTTTAGCAAATTATATTCTACTACCAATGGAATTATAAAGGGTGGAACCTCAGTAAAGATTCAAGATACTCCTGATATTCACATAAATGCTCATAGAACTGATGGAAGTGCAGAAGTTAGAATCGATGCATATCAGACTCAAGGGACATCTCATGACCCAGTGATTAATATAGGGACTAAAGCTACTGATAGTGGTCAAACATTCTCCAGTTATGATGGAACTAGCCCTACAACACCAACTTTAGATGGTGCAAAAGTTATTAATATTGGAGTCCAAAAGGTAGGAACTGGTGGGACTGAACAAGAGCAGATTACAAATATAAATTCTAAAGTTATTAACTTTAATGATGGATGGTTTAAGATGGGGATTATGGCTCCACCAGCAGACACTAATGCTTATGGCCCTGCATCTTCTGAAGTTACATCAGATGAGGCTAGTATATATTTTGTAGCAGAAAGTGCTAATACTAAATTGAAGTGGGCAGATGGAGCTAATTCAAACAAACCATACTATATTGATTCCTGGAATGAAACTGATGGTAGGGCTTTATGGATACCAAAAACATCGGGAACTGTAGCAGCCCCTGCGGATGATGCTGGAGTTAAGATATATGTTAAGAATAGTAAATTGAAAATATCTTATATGGATGGTGCACAAGAGCGTACATTTGAATTAAACCTTACATCGTCCGATGCAAATAATTATATCACAATGTCTACAGATAGTGGTGGTACATAGAATGCAGTTTCTTGAAATGACAGAATTAGTTAGACAGCATCATGACCATATGGGGCAGACTGAAATACGTAAGATTCTCAATAGGGCAATAAATGACTTTGCTATAAGAACTAAAGTAGTACAATCTTCTTTTGTTTTTAATATAACAGAGTCTAACCAAGAAGATAGATGGATATGGTTAGATGATGATATTATAGATATAGAAAGAGTTGAGGTTGATGACTATGTTATCCCAAGGTTGATTAATATACCATTAAGGAGAGACTTTAAATGATTGACTATTTAATAGCTGGAGAGCCTAAAAAAATAGAGTCTGTTAGGATTGAAACTCCATTAGGTGCAATAGAAAGCGATAGCGGTAATCATGCTGCTGATGTAGCTACGGTTCTTGGCATTGTTATTGTGCTCTACATCTTTAAGAGACTTTATTTTGGGAGAAAGAATGGCTGAATTAAGTAAGTATCATGCAACATATTCAAAGATGAGATGGTATGCAGAGAGAAAAAGGTTAGCTATAGTGTCGAGAGATACTAAAGCTTCGACTATAGATGATATGTATACCAATATCCCAACTGGGTCTCAAATAAGAATATATGGAGCAAAGATACCTGAGCATTTTTCTACTACTAATGATAGTCTGACAGAGCTTCCAGAGCAATTTCATGAAGCAATTGTATATAAGGCTATTGCTATGGGTTATGAAACACCGCCTAATTTACAGCCTGAATTGGCTCAATATTTCAAGTCTCAATATGAGGTGATAGTTAAGGAGGCAAAGAAATGGAAAAAACAAAGCAGGGTTGGAGGACCTAGGTTTTTAAAGCCTATAGACTTTTAATGGCAAATTGGACTCAAGACCAGGCTAAAAGAATAGCATCTTTAATAGATTATAATGTCATATACTTAGATAAGGCTACATATATGGATAATGCTAATACTATTTTAGCATCATTTGAAAATATGAAAGCTGGTAATACAGAAAATAATGGCTTAATAGTACCCTCTCCTTATGGATATGATGATACAGAGCCACTTTCAATGACTAATAATCCTTACCCTTGGTATTTTGATGAAAATAGGCAAAATATGATTCATTTCTACTTTGAAAGTAGTGATGGAAATATAGTAGGGGATGGAGCAATGATAGATATAGTTATTGGAGACCCTATAAGTTTAAGCAAGACAGTTATGTTAAATGATGTAATACCTGCATATGTAGCTCCTAATGGAGTGCAAACGCCTGGAGAAGCTTGGATTACGTTAGAAGAGGACAATTCAACTTATGGACTGAGTTGGAATCCAAACATCTTCGGAACTACAGTGTCCCCAGGTATGTCAACATGGACTTTCATACAAGGGTCATGGACTGATACAGATATTACAATTAATAAATCTAAATTTTGGGATAGAGATAATATTAATCCTTAGTAGGAGAAAAGAATGGCGATAGAAAATCATAATACGTTAAATACAAAAACACTTAGTGCTCCTAATCCTATTAGCACTATATATAAGCATCTTGCCTTTTTTGACGCTACAGCTGGATTTAAACTAGCTTTTACTCATCCTACAAGTCTATATGACATGGAAATTGTAGATATAAGCAATCCATTCAACTTTACATCTCCTACTGGGATTAAAATTAAAAGTTTAGGCGGAGCATCTCCGAGTAATATTAGTGCAGCTACTGAAAATCTGTCTGGAGATGTATCTCAATTATTTAAGGATATATATGGAAGTATAGGGCAAAATGTAGATTTAACTGATTATAAAACTGGAGCAGGAAGTTATCCAGAAGGCTCTGGAATGGATGATAATTATGGCGTTGCAACAGAAGATACTAGTACTGATAAGGGCCTTATTTATGGATTAAGAGCGGAGGCTGCCAGAAGACATACAGATATATCAAGATTAAATACAGAAGTAGATGGTATACAAGAATTATTAGGTGGAGCTTCTTGGGCTTGGGATGCAATAAATGACAATGCTAGCACATTTTGGTCTGCTAACATAGAACCATCTTCTGCAACATATATTGGCTCAACAGAACATTTAAAGGATGCTCTTGGAGAATTAGATAATAACTTAGCTAGAAATGCTATTTTTATACAGGGGCTATATAATTTAGTTACTGGTACAGAGGGTGCTGCTACAGCTCCATATACAGACCTCACTCTAGAGACTTCTACATGGGATGGTGGAAATGCACCAACACTATTAAACCTTGGAAGTGCTACTGGAACAGCTGATGGCAGTAGAGATACTTATTATATTTACTCAGATGGCAATGAAATAAATACTAGGCCAGATGGAAGCACTGATGATACTGCAGTTTCTGTGAGCTTATCATCTGCTTTAAATGCATTAGATAACGAATTAAGAAGAGAAGAGATGTGGTCTAGAAAGCTAACATCATTCGTAGATGATACAAAGTCATTAACTGCCGCCTCTGCTTCTGGAGGTTCTCTAGCTTGGGACCACAATTCTACTGTATGGGATACTTTAGACAATATATCCTCTGGCGGTACCTTTCAAAATTATGATGGGGAGTCCACTTCTTTAAGAGACGCTTTAAATAATCTTGATTTAAATATGAGGTTATTACAATATAAGGTAGAGAGGAACCTTGACGAAGGTGGAGTTAGCGTATCCCCAGATAGTAGTCTCACTGGTAATGCAGCTAGAAAGACGCTACAAGCCTTAAGGAATGATGTAAATGAGATTGGTGAACAATTTGGACGAGTAGCTGGATTTACTAGTGATACTCAGATTGTATACGGGTCTCCTGCTGGAGATACATACTCTTCGACTGACAATCTTCATACAGATATAAATGCTCTCGATACTCAATTAGAATTCGTATCTTTAATGATATCTGGAGTTACTACCGCAGGTGACCAATATGGAACATCTGACTGGGGTAATCAGAATATAAAAGATGATATGGCAACTATTCATGATGAAGTCATATCAGACTCTAATAGTATAAAGAATAGAGTAGCTAAAGTAACTACAAATGACCCAACTCCAGTAATACAATTTAGTGGTGATGCTAGGATAGATAGTGGAAGTGATACTGCTCATAGGCTATATTTACCAGGAGGTCATAATTTTGCAGGAACTGAGCCATTTGCAGGAACTGATTGGCTTGATTACGCAGCAAATAAAAGATATGTAGATAATCTTGTTGGAGAGGGTGTTATATTTAAACCCTATGTTGATGGCGTTGCCCTGTCGAATCAAGATTTAAGTGGAACGGAAACTATAGATGGAATACTTAGAACTGCTGGAAAAAGAATCTTATGTGCAGGACAGACTGATGCCTCTGAGAATGGTGTTTGGGTAGTAGCTTCAGGCGCATGGACTAGACCTGATGATTTTGATACTGGAGATGAAGCTTTAAGAGCTTGGACTTATTGGGTTAAAGAGGGTACATTATATGAAAATACTCTATGGAATATCGGTGGAGATAATACTGGTTATACTCCAATAGATACCGTTGATATTGATGGCATTACACAAATGGGTAAAGCTCTAGGATTACAAGATGGTAAGGGAACCCTAGAGTCTACTGATAAAATACATGTTAATGTTGGTGATAGTATATATAATGATGGAACTAATGGTTCTGTTATTAATGTAAATTTAGCAGGAGATGGTTCATCTGGGAGTGCAACTGGAACTCCTCATACTAATTCTTGGTCTGCAGGAGCACGCTCTAATAAATTTAATCCAATATACTACGATAATACTGGTGGGGAAAATGCTGGATTAGCTTTAAAGTATACAACTGACTTCGAATTAGATGCTGCCGGTAATCTTAAATTAGCTGCTTTCGGTGGCTTATCTGGGGACGACCTTACTTGGACTTATGATATTACTAAGTATGCAGAAAGTTCAGATGCAGGGTTAGCTAATGATGGAACTAGTACAGTAAACTTTTGGGATGCAGACCATTGGACTGACTTAAGGAGATTAACAGACGCTTCAGTGGGACAAGCAGCCGCCCTTCAAACAACTGGTTCTCCGTCATTTGAAGGCTTAACAATAGATGGTGACGGTGGTACTGATACTCATTTAGTGGGAATAGGAACTGCTCCAGGTGGACATTTTAAGCTAAAGATAAAGGGGACAGACCAATCTGCTACTTTACTACATCTAGAAAATTCAGCAGGAGCAGGAGCAGGATATATTAGTTTTACGGAGACTAGTAGTGGTTATGACCCAAATGATATGAAGATTGGAATAGATGGGTCTCAATTGCATCTAAAAAACAAACAAGGCGATATAGCATTAGGCACTGCGACTGGTGGTGCTAGTATAACCCGAAGAATGACTGTAAAGGGAAATGTTACAGATGGAGTAGTAGGAATAGGGACCTCTAACCCTAAAGCTGAACTTGAAATCTGGTCTGATAATTCAGAAGCATATCATTATCCGTTAATGATTAGAAATCCTTTCAATAATCAGACTGACCTCGATTATGGTGTTGGTATGAAGTTTCTTCTTGATGATGCTGTAGATACTAAATGGGCAGCTATAGATTATAGAGCAGACAGCTCATATGGTAATACAGGAGATTTAAATTTTTGGGTAGACGCAGAAGGAGCTACTACTCCTAAAATGCTTATTACGTCTGATGGTTCTGTGGGTATAGGGGAAGCAAATCCAGTTCATGTTCTTGAAGTAAAGAATGATGATGAGTATAAATGTGCATTGATTAATAGAACCCATAGTAATTATGCAAACAATTTGAACGATACAATGACAAGGTCTGGCTTAACTGTTAGGCCATCAAGTCATAATGAGCAATTTACAATATCAAGAGTAGCTGGGGGTATTAGCCTACAATCAGTAGAGGGAGCATATTCAACTTCTGATACTAAGGTTGCTCATGAGCTTCTCTTAAATCCTTTTGGTGGTGATGTGGGAATAGGACTAATAGCGCCTACTGGAACATTGGATATTCAAAAAAGCGCTGGGTGCGGAATGCATATTAGAACAGATGGGACTAATGATGCTAGTATTTGGGCTTCTAGCATGGATACTGAGGCTAATGCAAGAAGAGATTTAAATATATATAGTAGAGACTTAAAATTCTTTATAGGGGCAAGTGGAACATCCTCTAGTACTACAGAAGCAATGCGTATCAGCCATACTGATGGTAAGATTGCTATAGGGGATAATGTAGATTATGGGCACCTCTCAATTAAGTCTCCTTCAGGAACGAGGCCATTAGGAATAAGAACAGAAGATGCTGGTGATTTGATACGATGGAATATAGGTGAAACTATAGTAGGTGGGGTTAATTCTGATGGTTCTGGGACTGGTCTTTATGGTGGCTCTACAGCTACTAATAACCATCTTTTCATAGATAATTCTGGAAATATAGGATTTGGAAGCGCTACTCCAGCTGGAGATTTTGAGTTCTCTAGGCTTACGCATGGGAGTGATACTCAACTTATAATTACCTCTGATTTTGACCATACGTCAGATACTTGGGCTTCGGTAAAAGATGACAATCCTACTTTAAAGTTTAGAAAAAGAAGGACGGATGGTAACTGGAGTTCAAGTACTATAGGTAAGCATGACGCGCGCGACCTCTATACAAGTGCATCTGCTGATGGTACTGGCGGTCAACTACTTAGATATAAGTCAGATGTATATCATGTATTTTGTACCGATAATGAATACGATGTTGGATTGAAAAATGGGCCAGCTATGATTGTTCATAGTCAAGGTGGTGTTATTATTGGGTCCACCCAGATAACTCCAACAGCCGGTGATAATTCTGGCGTTACTCCTTCGACTATAAATACTAATTCCAAGCTTTTAATTCAGTCTACAGATGAAACTGGAGAGGAGACTTCTAGATATCAAATAGGAAAGACAACAGTAACTTCTTCCTATGATGCAACTTGGGATTTAAATGATAGTGAGATGGTTTTTGGCCATGATTCAGAATCCCATAATATATCTATTAAAACTAATATTGATGGCACTGCAAAAGGAATGACAATAGCTGCTGGAAGTGGAAATACAGTATTTGATGGGTCTTTATCAACAACAGACTTTACTACAGGCTCTTTATCCTTAGGTCCTAATGGTAGCAATGCTAATGAATGGAGAATGAGTGTTAATAACGCTGCTACTTCAGAATTAAAGCTTAAGAATGATGATGCCTCTAATGCTATGCACCTTATATTAGTTGACGGTAAATTAAAGATGGGTTCTGGTGGAACAACTAGGATATCGAATGCTGGCAATGCTACTTTTGCTTCTATAGACCTAACTGAGAGCGCTGACGGAATAGAAGTTCAGCAAAATAGCAATATCGTAAAGTGGGATAGTGGTGCTGGGAATACGCAGAATGGCCTATTTATTAACGGTAATGATATAGTTCAAGAGTACAATGGAAGTAGCGTGATTTATTTAAGGGCTTCTGGGGAGGTGCAATGTAACAATATAGATGCCAATAGTACAACAGTTAAGAATACATTTGCAAATGACATAGAGTGTGATGGGGATGTTATAGCCTATGCTAGTTCAGATGAAAGATTAAAAAGAAATAAAAGACCTATCCATCATGCTCTTGATAAAGTAAATTCATTAAGTGGCGTTATGTTTGATTGGGACGAAGAATTGCAAGATAGCCATTCTGGGACTGATATAGGGGTAATTGCGCAAGAAGTTGAAGAAGTAGTACCTCAGATAGTAGCTACTAGAGATAATGGCTATAAAGCTGTAAAATACGAGAAATTAGTTCCATTACTTATAGAATCAATAAAAGAACTTACAAATGAAGTAAAAGAGCTAAAAGGGAAATGTAAATGCCAGTAGGTAGAAGCTTAGGTAAATTAGGCTATGATTTATGTCAGCATGATGTAGCATCAGGCGCTGGTGGCCCTGTTAGTCTAGCAAAGTGTAATTCTTGGGACTGGAATGACGAGGGTGGTGGTACTAATGACTACAAAAATACTACTAAAATGTCTGATTTTATATTTAATAATTTACAGTGGTTTACACCTGATTTAGACGATAACAATGGGAGGTCTCAACTTACAGCTACTCAATCCGACGGTCTATGGAGATATGCTAGCTCAGATGTATTTAGGTATGCAGGAAGTAATGGAGGCTCAATAGGTTGTATCTTTTATAATGAGAATGCAACTCACGGCAATATAGGCTTTGGCTTAGCTGCAGAAGGATATTGGGGCGGACAAGACGATGTTGGCGGTAGTAGAGATGGGCGTGGTGGTAGATTTTATTCTCCATTATCAGTCTTTACTGACCCTCAGGGTGCAGATGGAAATTTCGATGAAGGCGAAGAACATTGCATGACTACAATTACAGATTGGGACCAGAATGGGGGTGATTTGGAAGGCAAGTTTCTAGCTCCTTTCTACTCTATTGGCACCTCAAATGATAAGTATAAACAATATTACAACACAGCAACTTATGGATGGAGGACTTGGGGGGATTCAGAGCATAATGACGATGAAGCATATGAAGACTATGATGTTTTTCCATTTTGTTGGGCTTTTACTGAAAAGTCACCATTGCTAAGGAATTGGAGTTTTGAGGTATCTCATAGAGCAACAAGTGGTGGTGGAGGTAGCCCTGGAACGCATAGCCCTACGTATGCCTTGATGACTGATGAGCTAGGAACAGGATATACAGAGAATGATAATAAATATATCGCCTGCGCACATGTGACTAGAGCTAATGACTTTGTAGGAACACAAGAAAATGGATATGCCGTTCAATTTGCACAACTTTTATATTTCGAAGCAGATGGTGGAGATATGGACTACTCTTATAATCACGGGGCTGTTTGGGGTGGATTCTATAAAGGGTTATATAACCAATATAATCACATAACTGGTAGCCAAAATGATGGTTGGAATGGAAATCATGTAACAGATGGCGCTGGTAATATTCTTTCACCATATTATCAAGCATTTGGTATAGAAGAGATTGGCCCTATACCTTTTGATGATGCTTGGACAAAATCTGGTGGCAATAAATGGTATGTAGATGAATAATAAAAGGAGAAAATAAATGGAAGATACTTTAAAGACAACAGTGCTTGGCGGTGGAACAGCATGGGGCATTCATATGGATATGATGCCTGACATGATGTCAATTGCTGTTGGAGCTGTAACAGTGGCATATTTTTTAATAAAGATAAAGAATGAATTGTTCAAAAAATAATGGACTTTCTAGCAATACTGGAACAGTATGGGATACCGGTTTGTGTCGCTATAGCGTTCGGCTTCTTCATATGGAAGCAGAACAAATACATTCAAGACGACTTAGCTCAGGATTTAAAGGAGAAGTTCGAACGCTTAGAGATGATAATAATAAAGCTTATAGACCAGCAGAAAGTTATGCAGATAGAATTGGCAAAAATAAAAGCGAGTTATCACTCATTAGTATCCATATTGACAAAAATAATTCGGAAAGAACAACAAAAATAAGTAAATTAGGA
>CEUI01031130.1_pt1 | contig 13529 bp, 15 predicted proteins | sample 531411 | NCBI WGS metagenome assembly CEUI01 (sample SAMEA2622841, study PRJEB7988) | marine metagenome | isolation source: saline water (ENVO:00002010), including
GTATAACCAGGAATAAGCACCATTGTTCCAGGTTGCACTTTGTAATGAACAGCATCATTAGCAAAAGTAATTTTACTAGGATCTTTTTGTGGAAGTCTTGTCATTTGAGCACCCGGTCTTGGGTCGTGTAAAACAGGTAGTGATGTTTTATCACTACATTTTAAAAAATAAAATCCTGATACGTGTTGATTCCAATGAGTATGAATGTCGTGATGGCCTGCTCCTTTTTTACTAAACTCTTGAACCCAACATTCTGTAAAATGTAAACTGTGTTGACTAATATTAAAACCACACCAATCTAAAAATTCATAACTTCGTTGACCACAAAAATTTACAAACTCTTTAGCTTTTGGATCTCCATTAAAAGATTCAGAATGATTAGATAAACCAAAATCACCTAATTTAGTTCCATACTTTTTATCCCTTTCTGCAATGGCTTTTTTCATAACTTTCTTTTCAGTAGTTTTTAAATACCCATCAGTAAGTTTTAACATTTTTTTAAGAAATACAGGAGCCTCTGCTACCCATACTGGCGTGCTAAAATAAGCAGCGCTATTAAATTTAACATTAGTGCTAGTGTTTTGTGTTCCTTCTTTCATATTATCTATAGGGATAGCCGCAGTTCCATATAACTAGACTATACCTTACTCCTTTTGTTACGGGTTTAACTCGATGCCATACAAAACTTGGAAAAACTACCAAACTACCTTTAGGTAATATTTCTGTACAAGTTCTAGTATTTCTTTTTTTATCAGGTTCGTTTTCTCTAAAATCAAATTCTAGTTCGCCACCTTTATATTCATTGGGGTCAGATAAAGAAACAGTTACCGACAATTTTCTATTCTTACCTTTTAATGGTCCTTCTTCACCATACGGTTTATCCCAACTATCGCGATGCCAATCATAATATTGACCAGGTCTATAGATTGTAAATTGACAAGATTCTGAAAAATCCCAAGTAAAATTCCAATCAGCTTTTATGTTAGCTTGATGCACATAAGGATGTATTTCTTTATATATCCAATTATCACTCATCCAAACTATGTTTGAATTTCTTTTCTTTTTATTTTCTTTCATTTCTTTTTTTGTAATAGGTTGTTTCTTGATGTCTCTACCTCGACCTACTGCTCCAGTAATCGCGGTTAATTCTTTTTGTTTTTCTGTTTTACCATATTTAACAATCATATCACAAATTCTAGGCGGTATTGCTGATTGAAAGTAATAGAAATAATTAGATAAATTCATAAGTATTAGTTAACCACACATTTAATTGTTTTGATTTATTGGGAGTAATAAAATATTTTTGCACGCTAGGGAATAAAACAAATTCATTATTATTTAATTTTAAATGCCAACTTCTGTTTTTTCTTCTGTTGTCATCAAATTCTATAACAACACCACTTGAATCTTTGCTTACATCTACGGCATATATAAAAGTATAATCAGGGGAGTTTTTTAAATCTACTGGGTCTACTGTGTGTCTAGTAAAAGATTTTTGATTGTAATGATATACGTTTCCCCATTTATTTTTTAGAACTAATGATTTGCAATATTTTTCATTAAAATGATCTCTTATATAATCTAATAAAAAACTATATTCACGACTGTGGGGTAATTCATAATCTGCATAAGAATAATCTAATTGATTATTACTCATTGTTTGATTTTTTATAAAAGAATTTAAAATAAAGTTTTTTAAAACATCTCTTTTTATTTCAAAACCTTTAGGCGTTTCTATAGTGCCATAATACATATCTATTTCAGATAACACTTTCTTCTGCATATCTACTTTCTACCACAATCACCTTAAAAGTCAATTAGACGGCTATTTTATCCCAAGCCCCTGTACTCTCGTTCCAATCGTATTGATAGGATCCTCTTTCTTCTTCAGTTATTTCTGGTGCTGCTCCTATCGGAGATTCCCAACTTGCTGTTGCTATATTAAGAACCCAACTAGGATAAGGTTTTTTATGAATAAAAATATCATTATCTTCATCGTAAGTCATACCAATACCAGCATAATTACCTCTAAGTGCTTTTGAGTCATCACCTGAAGTATGTTTATTACGTGCTGTATTATAAGATGTTTTTTTCCAAAGTGGCCAATTAAAAATGTTTTCTAAAAACTGTCTTCCTACTTCTTCGTCTTCAATACCATCCGCATTTTTACAGTCTTTATCAGCAACTACGTGAACCGCAATTACTTTACTGTTAATTCCTAATTTTGCATAATGAGCCATATAATTAATCTCCTGTGTTAGTTTATATAATAGTTAAAATTTAATATCAATAGCATAATTTATTGATATCTGTACCTAATCATTACAAGACCTGATCCTCCTGAACCTGCTACACCAGCACAAGTTGCATCTCCTGAACCTCCACCGCCACCACCACCTGTATTAGTAGTTCCGTCTCCTGCAGCTACTGCTGGACCTCCACCGCCACCTTTTCCACCACCACCTGCTCCTCCAGTTTGACCTCCAGGTACCGATGGTTCGTTTGATGATCCAGCACCGCCTCCTGCAAAATATCTTGTGTTACTTACTGGACCCGGTGTTCCATAACTTGGGGCTGTTGGACCAACAAAACCATCAGGAATATAAGAACCTGCTCCACCTATTCCACCAACATTTGGATTTGGTGCAGGGCCTCCTACTGCTCCAGCGCCACCACCGCCACCACCAGCATTAACATTGCCTGGCTGACCTTGACCACCATTTTGACCTTGTGCTGGGGATACTGGGGGAGTGTTTCCTGTACCGCCTGGGTTACCTTCCGTACCTCCACCACCTGAACCGCCTGGTCCACCCACTTCTGGCGTACCAGAACCAGCGGCACCAAAACCGCCTCCAGCTGATGTTATTGTTGAAAAAGTTGAATTTGCACCATTACATCCTTTTGTATTATCGGCTGGTGCTGCTCCACCGCCTGCACCTATTGAAATTGGATAGGTAGTCGCTGAAACTGTTACTCCCGCAGGAGCCACTAATGGACTACCCGCTGGGCTTAATGCACTAAAATACCTAAATCCACCCGCACCTCCAGCCCCTCCCATATAAGCTGGAACACCACCGGTACCACCACCGCCACCTCCGGCTACTACTAAATAATCTACTACATTATTAGGAGCTGATACTGCCGCGGAAGCAACTGCAAAACATCCACTACCTGTAAAAATATGTGTTTTAAAATTTCCACAAGTTACTATTGCATTACCACCAGTTGCTTGTATATATTGATTTCCTGTTACCGTTGCATCTGTTTGAACATTCATCCATCCTTGAGTACCATCTATATAAATCATTGTAACGGATTCACCTTCTGTGCTTAATGTTGCATCAATACACAGACTATTAATTTTAGAACCACCTCTACCTAGAGTAAGATTATTTGTTTGAAAAGTGCCTTTATAATCTTTTATCGCAACAATATCACCACCACTTGGACTACTAGGAAGTGTAACTGTTACAGCTCCTCCGCAAGTATTTACAAAATACCCTTTGCCTGATACAGCTGTTAAAGGGCTTGTTTTAGCGGTTGTACACCAGTCAACAGTTCCTGTTCTACCAAAACCTGTTTGAGTTGCACCGCAAGCTAAGGTTACTGTTGTGCCTGACTCACCTAGTGTAAGTGTGCTGCCTGTTCTATTTGTTAACGTATTTGTTTTAACTGTACTCATTATTGAAATTTATACCTTACTACCACTATACCAGATCCTCCAGCACCTGATGGAACTGGTCCTATTCCTCCGGCTCCTCCACCGCCTCCAGTATTATCTGTTCCTGCTACTGCATTTCCTCCTGGATAGCCGCCTTTTCCGCCACCACCAGCACCGCCATTACATCCTGAACTTCCATTACTCCAAGCACCTCCACCACCACCAGCTCTTTGAACGGGAGATCCTGTAATTGATGTTGTAACACCAGCTCCACCTGATCCAGCGGATGATCCACCAGTTCCTGCAGTTCCAACAGCACTAGCTCCACCGCCACCTCCTCCAGCGTTTCCACCAGGAGATTTATTTCCATTTCCTCCAGCGAATCCTTGTGATGGACTTACTGATGGTGTATTTCCTGCACCGCCAGAACCTTGAGGGTTTCCACCGCCACCTGAACCTCCACTTAAACCATCAACTCCAGGATTTGCATTTGGTCCACCTCCACCACCGCCACCTCCAGCTGACGTGACTGAACTAAAAACTGAATTTGAACCACTACTTCCAGGTTGGTATGGACCAGTTAAAGGTTGACCTGCTCCTCCTGCTCCTACTGTTATTGTATAATCTTGTACTGAAACTGCTAAACCTGTTCCTGCGTCTAAAGGTGAATCTGTATATGGATCAGAAGGGACTTTAGCTTCTCTAAATCCACCTGCTGCACCTCCGCCACCACAACCTTCTGCTCCAGAACCTCCTCCTGCCACAACCATATAAGAAACTTTATCTGTTCCTCCCGCTGGTGTTCCTACGTTTGTAATATTTAATGGACCACTTGCAGTAAAAGTATGAATTTTATAATCACCGCAAGGAGAATTTGTTTCCGTTCCACCTGAAGCTACAGTAAAACCTGGATTACCTGTTACATTAGAAGTAGAGTCGTGAATATCTTGCCAACCTTTTGTGCCATCTACATAAATTAAAGTTACTGATTGAGATTCTGTGTTTAAAATTGCACAAGCACAAGCTCCATTAATTTTAGAACCATTTCTACCAACTGTTACTGCTTTACACGCATCATCCCAAGTATTAGCATAATCTTTAAATGCTACTATATCCCCAGCTGAAGGGGAACTAGGAAGCGTAACTGTAATCGCTCCACTAGTTGTGTTAATAAAATATCCATTACCTGAAGCAACTGATAAAGGTGAAGTTTTTGCTGTAGTACACCAATTAACTGTACCAGTACGACCAAATCCAGTTTGAGTTGCACCGCAAGCTAAAGCTACCGTAGCCCCGCTCGAACCTAACGTAATCGTAGATCCACACTTTTTAATAATGTTAGAAGCGTCTGAAACTTTTTGAATATTATCTGATTTTATTATACTTGCCATAATCTATTTTATTCTTACCATATTTTTTTGTCTATTGAAACTTGTATCTAATTATTACTATTCCTGAGCCTCCTGCTGCTCCACAAGCTTGGCCAACAAAATATCCAGCTCCTCCGCCTCCACCACCAGTATTGGCTGTTCCTGCTACTGCCGGTCCTGGTGATTGTCCGCCTGCTCCACCACCTCCTGCTCCTCCAGCACCCCTATGACCACCACCTCCACCTGCTCTTGCAGTTGGGGTAGCATTTATTGTTGACGTCGCTCCAGTGCCACCTGTTGCACACGGTAAACAAGCTGGACTACTATTTCCGGCTGTTAAAGCACCGCCTCCGCCAGTTCCTTGTTGATTTGAACCTGGCATAGTTGCTCCTGGATTTCCTTGAGGGGGACTAACTGGAGGTGTATTTCCTGCACCACCAGCATAAGGTGTTCCTGTTGGGTGACCACCTGCTCCTGCTCCACCACCTGATCCACCAGCTCTACCAATATTTATTGGACCTGGAGAATTATCAAAAGCTCCACCTCCGCCACCACCAGCAGAACTAATTGTTGAAAAAACTGAAGCTACTCCATCACCACCTTGTGCGGCTGTTGGGCTTTCTGCTCCACCTGTTCCCCCACCACCAATTGTAACTGGATAAGATCCTGGACTTGTTGCAACGGCTAAACCTGTGGTTGCTAAAGGAGAAGCACAATAAGTATCTGAAACTGCTTTTCCTTCTCTGTAGCCACCTGCTCCGCCACCACCAGCTCCATAACCACCTGATGCTCGACAAGAACCTCCACCTCCTGCGCCTCCTCCTATAACTACGTAAGAGACTGTGTTAGAACCTAAAGCATTTCCTGCTGCAGATACACAAAAAGTACCACTACCCGTAAATGTATGAATTTTAAAATCTCCAGAAGTTGTTGTGGTATTTCCTCCTGTGGCCGCAACAAAAGTAGCTCCTAAAGCAGGAACTTGAGAATCATTAATGTCTTGCCAACCTTTTGTGCCATCAACATAAATTAACGTAACGGATTGACTTTGGGTGCTCAAAGTAGCGCAATGACATTGCCCATTAATTTTTGATCCATTTCTGGATACTTGTACACTATTAGTATTAAAATTATTTCCATAATCTTTAAATGCTACTATGTCGTTAGCGCTTGGTGAAGATGGAAGTGTTACGGTATAATTGGCTGTTGTTATTGCACCACCCATTCCAATACCGTGAATATAACATCCAAAATAAAATGTTCCCGATGTTGCAGGTTTAAATTCTATATACCTTGTTGTTGCAGCATTAAAAGTTGTTGTATTAACATAATCAGATTGGGTGCTCGCTCCGTCTAAATAATAACTAATTCCTGTAGAAACAATACCAGCTTGAAATGTACCAAGCGTAGTGGAATTTGATGTTGAAATTATTAATGGGTGATTATCGTTTGTTCCTTCCGATTGAGTAAATCTGTAAGTTCGATCTTTAATTAAATTAATAGCTGTGGTTCTAGATGCATCTAAAAAATAAGCGCTACCTGTTCCTCCAACTAAATATAAAGCACCAGTTGCTACAGTGACGGTATAATTTAAAAAAGGAGAACCATCTACAGTATTTATAAAATAACCTTTTCCATTTACTGCTGTAAAAGGAGTTGTTTTTGCAGTGGTACACCAATCCACAGTGCCAGTAGCACCTAATCCACTTTGTGATGCTCCGCAGCCTAATGCTACAGTCCCCCCACATTTACCTAATGTTATTGTAGAGCTACACTGAGCTACAACTGTATTAACTTTAAGTTTACTAGCTCCCATTTAAAATCCTAATTTTGAAATTTATACCTTATAGCTACAAAACCTGATCCGCCAGCAGAGCTTCCACCGCCGCCTTCACCAGTTCCACCGCCACCGCCACCAGTATTAGTTGTGCCCCCACAAGAAACTGCACCTGGACTTCCACCACTACCACCAGCTCCTCCACCATCGCCTCCTGTCGGACTACCTGCAATTTCTTTTCCTCCGCCGCCACCACCAGCAAAATATCTTGTTGAACTAACTGGTCCTGGGGTTCCATAACTTGGAGCTGTTGGACCAAAAAAAGAATCAGCTACGTAAGAACCTGCACCGCCGGGTCCTCCTGCATCGCTGGTTCCTACAGCTCCAGCGCCACCACCGCCACCGCCACCTCTTTGAGGTGTGGGACCAGATGAGCCTGAATCAGGAGATCCATCTCCACCATTATTTCCTTGAGAGGGAGATACTGGAGGAGTATTTCCTGATCCTCCTGTATTTATTGAAGCAGCTGGATTACTAGAATAATATCCTCCTCCACCGCCTGAACCACCATTTATTTGTCCTGAAGGACCGGCTCCTGTAGAATTACTTGGATAATTTCCTCCGCCGCCACCTGCACCCCCGGCTGATGTTATTGTTGAAAAAATTGAATTTGAACCAGCAGCACCATTACTACCTGCGGGATCTGGAAATGATCTTGCCACTCCCCCTGCTCCTACTGAAACAGGATAAGATTGTGCACTTACAGATAAACCTGATGGAGCATTTAAAGGTGAATTAGATCCTGGTGCACTAGAAAACAGTCTAAAACCACCAGCACCACCTCCTGCCCCTCTACCAACTCCACCACTTCCTCCTCCAGCAACTACAAAATAGTCTACTGTGTTTGATCCAGAAGCGGTTCCTCCAGCTGAAACACATAAAGTTCCAGCACCAGTAAAAATATGGGTTTTAAAATCTCCACAAGTAATTGTAGTATTTCCTCCTGTAGCAGTCACATAGTTGGGAGCTCCTGTTACATCAGAAGTAGAATCTTGAATATCTTGCCAACCTTTAGTCGCATCTACATAAATTAACGTAATGGATTGTGCATTTGTACTTAAAGATACGTTAAAACACTGACCATTTATTTTAGAAGAATTTCTACACAATGTAACGGCATTACAACCCCAAGTGCCACCATAATCTTTAAACGCAACTATCTGTCCAGCAGATGGTGAAGCTGGTAAAGTCACAGTAATTACTCCGCTAGTTGTGTTTACAAAATATCCTTTAGTTGTAGCTGATGTAAAGGGAGATGTTTTTGCAGTGGTGCACCAATTAACCGCTCCGCTTCTACCAAATCCTGTTTGTGAAGCTCCGCAAGCTAGAGTTACTGTAGTTCCACTAGCACCTAAAGTTAGAGTAGATCCACACTGTTGTTCGATATTATTTACTTCTATCTTACTCATACTACTACCAACGTCCCTGTTACTACTAATGTATCAGCAAAAGAAACAGGACCCGCTAGCACAGCGTTTTCAATCGTTAAATTACCATCTATTGCCGAAGCGTGATGATAAATTGAGAGCGCTTCTGCTGCAGCATCTTGGCCTATATACTGTATTCCATTTACTATATTTGGCATAATTCATTACGTACTAATACTATCTACAAAAGATACCCAAGTATCGACACTCGAAGCTGCTGAGCTTTGACCTTGAAGTACGTCTGTATTTTGCATTACTACTTTAGCGCCTCCTTGTATTAATTCGATGCTACTCGCCGCAGGTAAAGCCACGTCTTTCACTAAATATCTTTGTGTTGAACCACCTTCATTAATCCATACACTAACTGTTACAGCTGCTGCTGTAATATTAGCCAATCTAATTGAAATAATTGCATCATCACTATTTGCTGTTAAAATAGTTGTTGCTGAGTTTGTTATTTGTACGCCTTGTGATTCAAAATCCTGTGCCATATATCTCCTATAATGCTATTGCCATTGCAGTTGCAAAACCATTACTTGCTTTTGCATCTAATTGTGTTTGTATTGCAGACGAAACTCCACTTACATAACCTAATTCAGTTGCTGTTACTGAACTTGCCGAACTAAATCCAGATCCACTTGTGACCATTGCTCTGCTTGTTGTTAAAGCCGCCATTTTAGAATGAGCGATAGCTGCGTTTGCATCTATGTTAGCATTAACAATAATTCCACTACCAACCATATCACCTGAACCATCTAAATAAATTGTTTTAGAAGCAGGTAAAGTACAAAAAATTTCTTTGGATCCTGCAGAAAAGTCTACAGCGGCGTCTGAATTAGAACTTGATATAACTGTTGATCTTGTAAGAGTTGTTGAACTTGCATTTAAAGTTCCTAAACCTACTTCAAATTCTTGAGCACTATTTAAAGATATAGCATAATACGTTGTATTATTATTTCCTATACCAGCTGAAAAAGTTTCAAAACCGTCTACAGCTCCAGCAAAAGTCACTGCTCCTGTGCCTGTTGTTGTAGTTGTTTCTCTTACTCTGTCATTTATTACTAATGCCATTATGCAATCCTAATTAATCCTGCTGTTGCGGTTGGACTTGGAAACTGAACAGTAAAATCTCCTGCTGTTGCAGTTTTAGTTCCACCAAAATCTAAAACACAAACCAATTTATTTGATTTGTCTGAATTGTAAATTGCTGCAGCTACAGCTGACAACGTTACACTTGAAAAAATTTCATTTGAAAAATCAGCAACTGCTGTATTTGAACCGGGAACTGTCACGCCTTGTCCATCTAATACTTGACCACCAGTTGTGTATCCAGTTCCTACACTACTTACTTCATTTGTAGAACTATAAACAGTTGAAGAAGTTGTGTAAGGACCTAATGTTGCGGAAGTAGTAGCATATAAAGCTAAATAATAAGTATCTCCACCGCTCGCAAAATTATGCGTTCCGCTTAAGAGTTCTGATTTAAATGCGTCTGGTACTAAATTTGCCATAATATCTCCTAATAACTTGCTGGTGGATCTGATTTGAGAGGTGTTCGAATAACTCCATCCTGCCATTCGTCTCTGCGTCTTCGACCTTGCTGTTCGATCGAGTACGATTGTAAAGCTCGTTGATACGATTGCTCATAGTACTGTATCATATCTACAGGACCTTTCAAGTATCCATATGCTTCTACCAAACATCCATACAAAAGTAAATCCTGATATTTATTACCTAAATAAGTTTCTGTGCTAGAACTAGTTGTTATGGTAGTGGGTTGTTTGATATAGCCCATTGTAATAGAATAAGTGCTGTCAGGTGTAGGTGCCACAACCCAAAAACTAGCATCCCAATTAGCATAATATTTAGGTAAGCCTGAAAAAGGGGATGTTCCACCAGAAGAACCAGGGGTTTCATAATACTCGGCTATAAAACTAGTGTCCTTTTTTTGAAGATATGTTTGATTACCATCACCATCAGTTAATTGAATAAATCTAATAATTCTTAAATCAGAAGGAATAGTTACATATCTGTTTCCAGCAATTAAATTAGATGTTGCATAAAATCTGTTATCGTCAGTATCTGATTCTCTATAAATTCTATTTTCTGCATTTTTAACAATAGTTGTTAAAATAGAATCTGTTAACACTGTGCTGTCTACTTCAGTATAACTTCTAATATCAGTCTGTAGTTGTGAATAAGTTAATGCCATTATGCTTCAAGAGTTACTGGTCCTACCGAGCAACCTACGCCTCCTCCTGTTTGATCACCTAATGTAGCCGTATCTGTTTCAACTGTAAAATAAAAAAAATTTGCTTTTGCGTAATCAGATTGAATTCTTGCGCCATCTCTAAAAATACCAGTTGTAATTGCGTAGCCTGCTGCTTTTGCAATTTTAACTCCTGTAATACCATCAAAACCTTGTGGGTTTGCAAATTGAAAAGTTCCACCACTTGCTGTTGTTGCTTGAGAAGCACCTCTGAATCTATATGTGTCTCCATCAGTTAAACCGTGTCCAGGAAACGTTACATTAATAATACTTGAAGCGGCTTCGTATGTTTCAAATGGATTGTCTGGCATTATTCTTGCTACTGCAGGAGCGGTTCTAGATGGTCTAACTTTTAATAATGAAACTGCATCTGCACTAATTGGTTTTGGTTCTAGTTGTGGTTGTTTAGGTTCGTACTCTGAAATATGTACAAATGCACCATTCCATTCAGTAACCATTTCTCTCCAAGGATATTGTAATCCTGATCTATCTGATATTGCTAATGCTCTTTTTCCTGATGCGTATTTTGGCATAATTAACTCACTGATGGATAATAAGTTTTAGGTGTTATATATGTACTAGACGCTGATCCATCTTCCTGCAGCGCTCTAGCAAGTTCATCTTCATAATATAATTTTAAATTTGCTGTTCTATCAATCGCCCATTTTTGTGATAAATAAAAAGCTAGACCTGCAACCATACAAGGCACAAATCTAAATGGAACATCAGATGCATTTCCATACTTACCAGCATCTTGAATTCTTCTAATATAATATAATTGAATAACTTTAGAAGCGTTTGATGAATCTGCAGTTAAATAAATATTCATAGTTACTCTGTCTATAAATCTTTGAACCCAAAATTGATTTGGTGTTCCTTTTGCAAGTTTGTTTGAAAATCCAGAATAAGTAGATCTATCTACTTTGGTCATTGGAGTATCAGCTTGTGTTACAGTTCCTAAATTTGCTCTAAGTGCTGCAGATAATATATCACTCATTCCAATTACAATTGCAGTTGCTTTTGCGCCATCAGAGTGAGTGGCTGCTGTTGTGTTATTAGCGCCTCTAACAACTCCTGTTAATTCTGTTCCACTAATTCCTGTGTATGTAATATTTTCTGTTCCTACTTGAACGGTTCCATTAGTAGGAAAACCAGATACTGATGTTAAAGTAATTCCTGTTGTTGCTGTTGTACTTGCGATGGCTGCACTTAATGTAGTTTCCATTCCGCTCGCATTAAACGCGCTGCTTACTGCAGTTTCATCTGCAGGTTCTCTATAAAAAATATATTCTGATTGACCTTCGGCTAGAGAAACGTTCATAGAACCTATTTCCCAGAAATGAATTCCTCTATTTCCCCATTCTTGAAATAAAATATTTAATGATCTTCTGGCTGCTTGAAGCTGATAACCAGACATAGCTTGCTGGCCACATCTTTCATATGCTTCTTCTATAATATCATCTATAGAAAAAGTTTTTCCGAAAGTGTATGTACCAGAAGTCGTATTTGCCATACGTTACCTCCTAGCCGTCAAACTGTATCGATAATCCTGCTACTGCAGTTCCATCATAAGCAAAAAATGCACCGTTTTCACAGAGTATTCCATTGTCAGGAATATAAGGATCAATGTCTTCTCCACTATCTACATCAACGATTAATCTATTAGGACCAGTAGTTGCAGAACTGTTTTTAATAAACACACGTCCAGCACCTGCGCCCGCTACTCCGTACATTCCTCTAACTCTAGTTCTTCCGGCAAAAATAGTTCCAGTAGTGGCTCCATCTTTTACTCCAGCAGAAATGTTAGTAGTTATTGCACCGCTCGCTGTTATGCTAGTTACTTCTGACCAAGTTCCAGCTACATCAACTGTAGTGCTGTCGGGTCCAGTAGTTGCTGCGCTTGTTGTTGCATCTCCATCTGCATTTTTTCCTACAACCGTAAAAGTTATTCCAGAATTATCTGCGCTTGAAGTTAGAGTAACTGTTTGTGCATTAATCCAAGGACCGCTGTTAAGTAAAACTAAAGTCGTTGCTGTGCCGGCTGCAGAAATAGCATCCGTATCTGTTCCAAAAAGTATTTGTTTGCTTTTTACATTTGTTACATTTGGCATTCTTTTATCTCCTTTAATTGTATGAGCTCCCTAAGGAGCTCACACTAATTAATTATTAGCTTACTCTTTGTTGGATAACTTTTATGTAGTCAACCATCAAATTAGTAGTTGTAGTACCTTTTGTATTTGTACCCATAGCTATAGCTAAACCAATGTCATCAGGAACAGTTGTAGCTGAAACATCTTTTTGAGCTAAACCATTATAGTAAACTCTGTATACTCCAGTTGTACCTACTCCTTCTTGTCCTGGTGGAATGTATCTCCAACCAAGTTTGACTGTGTTGCTTGGAATTTGAGCAGCAGTTGCAGATTGTGTTGCAACCGTAGAGTCAGAGAAAGTTAAAGTGCTTCCGCCTGCTCCATCTAAAATTGTGTGAGATACACCTGCTCCATTTTTTCTAGCAACAAATTGGATAGTAGTAGTGTCTTCTAAGTGAGAAAAACCGATACAGTCATCTGGTAAAGATGCTGGGTCAGAAAATCCTGTGTTAGCTAGACCTACCCAAATGTTAGCTTCAGATACATCAATACTTGCAAAGTTAGTTTCGAATGCAAGATGTTTGTTCTGTTGGTAGTTCCAAACATTGTAGCCTTCAACTAAGTTAACATCATTAGCAGTAGGTGAACCATCGTCTCCTAATACTAAAAATCCATTAGCATAGTTTGCAGCTTGTGTAGAAGCTGCAGCTGTTTCTGTTATATTCCAATCACTTGCATTGTATGTAACGAAATCGTTTTGATAAGCAAATTCATTATCATTAGCAGTAATAATTGGTTGTTTCGAATGTGTAAACAAAGACGATGCCTGCATTTTGCCAGGTACGTTTGTTACACCATTTGAAAAGTGTGTTGTC
>CEUI01024890.1_pt1 | contig 13521 bp, 13 predicted proteins | sample 531411 | NCBI WGS metagenome assembly CEUI01 (sample SAMEA2622841, study PRJEB7988) | marine metagenome | isolation source: saline water (ENVO:00002010), including
GTTGTCGAAGACTCGGACGGGAGAGCGTCGATGTCTTTGGTTGAAGCGATAGGAAAAACTGAAACGGAATACAACCAATCTGTTAATAGGCAGCAAAAATTGCTAGGAGACTTAAAAGAAAAAAGAAGCGACAGACTTAAGACTCAGATAAAAGAAAACGCAAGTATACTGAATTTAGTCAGGCTTTGGAAAGAAGAGGAAAGTAGAAAAAATCTTTTGCATTTGGCAGAGATAAGAAAAAAAACCGTCGATGACGAAGTTCAAAAACTGTCAGACATGGATGAGGTTAAGGCTAGGATTTTAGGTCTTGGGGAAGACGAAATATGAGTGATTCAAATGACAAAGTTATTTGTAAAGCTTGCGGTAAAGAATTTCAAACCGAAAGGCAACTGCACGCTCATATAAAAGTACACAATTTAAGGGTTGTTGAATATTATCAAAAATATTACCCAAGATATGACCTTTACGATAAAAAAATAATAAAGTATAAAAATAAAGAGCAATATTTTTCTACGGATTTTAACTCTAAAACGAATCTCAAAATGTGGTTAAAAAACTCTGAAGAAGAGGAAGCTAAATCTTATTGCAAAAATTTATTAACGAGTAGAAAAGAAAAGAAAGAGCTTAAGTACACTCCAAGTCAGGTAGAAATGAGAACGGTCATGACTCCACCTATACAGTATTATGAAGAGTTATTTAATGGGTATTACTCTTTCTGCGAATCTTTAGGATTTGAAAACAAATATAAAAATGTTTCAGAGATAACCACTGGAAAAGAATATGAAAAGCCTCATTATTCTATACATGTAGATACAAGAGAGCAGCTTCCATTAAAGTTTGAAAATTATAAAACAGAAGTCAAAACTCTTTCTGTTGGAGACTATACGTTTAGCGAACCCAGATTAACTTGTAATTGCTATGTAGAAAGAAAATCTTTAGCAGATTTTATCTCCACATTAAGTGTTAAAAATTTTGAAAGATTCGAAAGAGAAATAGAAAGAGCTAAAGAGATGGAGGCTAATTTAATAATTTTAGTAGAAGACACTTTAGCTAATGCTCTTAGATTCAAGTATCTTCCTCATATATCAAAAAAAATAAAAGTTACTCCAGAATATATATTTCATAACGTAAGATATTTAATACAAAAATATACACACATACAATTTCTATTTGTTAATGGAAGAAAAGAGTCTAAAAGGGTAATCCAAAAAATATTTTTTAGCGGTTGCGCTTACAAAAAAATTGATCTTCAGTATGCATACGATCAGAAAGTTTTATAATGTGGTATTGTCCAGAAAGTTACGAAAGCAATATTCAAACTCCCAAAGAGTTAAACGAAGAGCTTAAACTGCTTAAAGGCGACCTACCTGATGACCAAGCTAAAATAAGTCTAGCTAAATTTTTACATGGAAATCTTGGCATAACAACAGAACTTCTTTCGGGAATTAAGTTAGCGCCTTTTCAAGAAATTACCTTAAGAGCCATGATGGAAAGAAATTTTTCTATGTGCGTATGGGGTCGTGGCTGCGGCAAAACTTTTATCGCTTCTGTTTTTTGTTTTCTTCAGTGTATTTTTAATCCGGGTACTAAAATTTTAATAGCTGGACCTACCTTTCGTACTGCTCGTTTTATTTTTAACAACTTAGAAAAATTAGTAGAAAGTAAAGGAGCGGAATTATTGTCGCAAGCCTTTGGTACGAAGGCCAAAAGGAATGATGCTTTTGAATGGCAAATTAACGGGGGAACAATAACTGCTATTCCATTAAACGGCGAAAAAATTCGTGGTTTCAGAGCCAATGTTTTGGTGTTAGACGAATTCTTGCTTTTACCCGAAGACCTAATCAAAACAGTGCTCATGCCTTTTTTGGTTGCTCCTCAAGATATGGCTGAAAGAATAAAAATTAGAGAGATGGAAGATCAACTAATTAAGAAGGGTGAATTACAAGAAAAAGATAGAATGGTTTTTAAAAATGATTCAAAAATGATAGCCCTGTCTTCAGCTAGTTATACTTTTGAAAACCTTTATAAAACTTACAAAGAATGGGCTGACAAAATTTATAATGGAAACAAAAAATCAGATACCACTTATTTTATATCTCAAATGGGATATGAAGCTCTACCAGAGCACATGATAGATCAAACTGTTATAGAAGAAGCTCAAAGCGGAGGCTCCTCTCACGCTTCTTTCTTGAGAGAGTATTGCGCTACTTTCACTGATGGAAGTGATTCGTATTTTAGCGCTAGAAAAATGCACGAATGTACTGTGCCAGACGGTGAAGAACCTTCTACGTTAATAACTGGTAAATCAGGGAAAGAATATGTATTAGGTCTTGACCCAAATATGAGTGACAGCCCAAGTGCTGACTTTTTTGGCATGGCTTTGATGGAGTTAGATAAAGACACTAAAACGTCAACCCTAGTTCATTCTTACGCGGGTCTTGGAAGTCTAAATAAACACGTTAATTATCTTTATTATATTCTTTCGAATTTCGATGTTTCTTTGATTATCGCTGATAACGCTGGATCAGATATGTTTTTTGACACCTGCAATCATTCTAATGTATTTCAATCAAACAAATTAAATTTAAAAAATATAGACTTCAATTCAAATAGCGAGGGCTCAGATTATATTAAAGAAGTTAGAGATTTTAAGAGAAAGTATAATAAGGAGAGTGGGCAAATATTAATGCAACAGGTATTTTCTTCTGATTGGATAAGAAAAGCTAACGAGTTATTGCAAGCGAATATAGATTACAAAAAATTATGGTTCGCTTCTCGGACAGCAGCAAATCAAAGTTCTTTCGAAAGTCAAATAATCTCAAAAATTCCTCTTAAATTAATAAATGAAGAAAATTTGGGAGAATTCATAGAAACTCAAGATAATTTGATATATCAGACCAAAAAGCAATGCGCCTTAGTGGAGGTTAAAACTACAGCTAAAGGTACTCAATCATTTGATTTACCGCAGCACTTAAAAAGAAATACCTCCGCAAGCAGAGCTAGAAAAGATAATTATACAGCTTTACTTTTGGCTAATTGGGGTGTAAAGTGCTTTTTTGATATGGATGATTATAAAATAGATGATACTGTTGCGACATTTACGCCTAGATTAGTGTAATCATAAAGGAGTTTTTGAACAAATGAGTACGCCCAAAAGAACAACTAACGCCAAAAAGCCAAGCGCTCGAAAGCCAGCCAAAAGGTCTACCAGAAAAAAGAAAGAGGACGAATCTGTACCTCCGTTTATGGTGTCAGAAGCTTCGTACCAAGCTAAAGCATCATCGACGAGCTACAGAAGAAATCGCGCTGGAGACATAGAGAGGACGGATAGATATGACAATATCGATAGCGGCCTAACTCCTTTTAGGTCTGCTAATGGAGGAAGTAATTTTGAAGTAAGAGAAGCTGTTAGATTATGTCAAAAAGCTTACTATAATTTTTCCATATTTAGAAATGCTATAGATTTGATGACTGAATTTTCTATAAGCGAAATATATTTTCAAGGTGGCAGTAAAAAATCAAGAGACTTCTTCGAGGCGTTAATGAAGAAGGTAAATATATGGGACTTGCAAGATAAATTTTTTAGAGAGTATTTTAGATCAGGAAACGTATTTCTTTACAGGCTGGACGCATCATTACCTAAAGAGGAGGCAGAAAAAATAGTTCAAACTTTTGCAGCGGCCACGGGTGACATTAAGATACCTTATAGATATACCATATTAAATCCTTCTGACATACAACTAACAGGAACGGTTACTTTTTCTTCTGATGTTAAAAAATATCATAAAGTTTTAACTGATTACGAGCTAGATAGGGTTCGTAATCCTAAAACCGATGAAGACAAAAAGATAAGGGACTCTTTACCTCCGGAAGCCAAGAAGATTCTCAATGATAGAACAAACTCGGCCCTTAATTCTATAACTATACCACTTGACGGAGATAAGGTTAGTGTGGTTTTTTACAAGAAGCAAGATTACGAACCCTTCGCAGTGCCGATGGGATACCCAGTTCTAGAGGACATAAATCATAAATATGAGCTTAAAAAAATGGATATGGCCATAGCTCGTACCATACAACAAGCTGTGTTGCTTGTTACAACTGGTACAGACCCAGACAAAGGGGGCGTAAATCAAAAGAATCTAATAGAGCTTCAAAAGCTTTTCGAAAATCAGTCTGTTGGTAGAGTATTAATTGCTGATTATACTACGAATGCAAAATTCATTATACCGCCAATAGGAGATTTATTAGACCCTAAAAAATATGCCGTTGTTAATGCTGACATCCAAGCGGGATTAAATAGCATGATAACTGGGGCAAGCATGGGGGGATCAACGGCTAGCGGAGATAAGTCGAGCAGTTTCCAAATGAAGGTAGAAATTTTCTTGGCTAGGCTTAATCAAGCTAGGCAATCTTTTTTAACGGATTTCTTAATTCCAGAAATTAAAAGGACGGCCCAAGATTTAGGATTTAAAAATTATCCAACACCTTACTTTGATGAAATTACCCTAAGAGAGAATACCACTAAATATAGAGTTTACAGTAGATTGGTTGAATTAGGAATTTTAACACCGGAAGAAGGGTTAAAAGCTATTGACACGGGTAGATTACCTGATAAAGAAGATTCTTTACAGTCTCAAAGAAACTTTAAAGAACTAAAAGAAGAGGGGCTATATCAACCCCTTATAGGGGGAAGTAACAATAATGCTCCTGATTCCACCACTAAATCAGAAGGTAGACCTGAAGGTACTACTGAAATTCAACAAGAAGTTGAAAGAGAATCTAAGTCTAGTGAAACTTTTAGCTTCAGTAAAATAAACGAAAATATACTACTTTCTCAAGAGCTAGAGAAAGAGGTGGAGACTCGGTTGAGAAAGGTCAACAAAGTTAAAAGATTAACTAAAGCTCAAAAAGATGTCGCGCACGGAATAACCTGTGTGATAATGCATAACGAATTACCTCAAAACTGGAGCAAGTCAGTAGCCTCTTATTGCAAGACCCCTCTAGACACTAATCAAAAAATGGTTGATGATATATCTAATATCTGTTTAGAGCATCAGGTTACTTCTTTTATGGGAGGAGTACTATATCATAGCAAAAGTGAAAATTTAAAGGATTAATAAAATGAGCGAAGAAAATAACGACGATTTAATTAAAGCTACATATGGAGAGGCTGATATTTCTATGCCTGACTTAATGATGCCAGAAGCCGCTGAAGAGGTGGAGCAAATAGAAAACGAGATGAAAATCGTTGAAGACAAATTCAACGGTTCTTTTAACTTTTGTTTTATAGGGGCTGGACAAGGTGGCTCAAGAGTCGCAGAAGCTTTTCACCGCCTTGGATATGGTAGAGTCGCGGCTGTAAATACAGCAGAGCAAGATTTAAATACTCTAAAAATAGAAAATAAATTATGCATAGGTGATGGCGGGGCTGGAAAAGAGCCAGAGCTTGCAAGAAAAGTCATAGAAGACAAAAAAGAAGATGTACTCGACTTTATGAGGTACTCTTTTGGGCAATCTTTTGATAGAATATTTGTATGCGCTGGAGCAGGTGGAGGCACTGGATCAGGGATGGTTGTGCCACTCGTTAACATAGCTAATGAAGTTCAAAAAATCCACAAAACAACAGATGAAAAAGTTGGAGTTATACTAACTTTACCTAGGAAATCAGAAGGAAAAAAAGTAAGTCAAAATGCTTACAACGTTTTAAAAAGTGTTTACTCTTTGGTAAGGCAAGATGTAGTATCTCCTTTAATTGTTTTAGATAACGAAAAGGTATCTCAAATGTATCCAAACGTCGCTGTTTCTAAATTTTTTGACGTAGCTAATTCTAGCTTATGTGGATTATTTCACTTGTTTAACATTACTTCGGCAAAAGACAGCACCTATTCTTCTTTCGATAAAAACGATTATAGGGGAATTTTAAATTCTGGAATGATGCTTTTTGGTGCATCTCCTGTCAAAAATTGCAAAGACCCAGTAGAAATATCTAGAGTGGTGAGAGGCAATTTAAAGGGCAATCTATTATGCGGAGGAGTAGATGTCTCCAGTGGTACTACTGCTGGAGTAATAGTTGTAGGTGCAACAGAAATATTAGACAGTCTACCTCAAAGCTTTGTTGACGAAGCGCTGGATCAGATAAATAGAATGCTACAACCCGGAAACGTTGTTCACGGAGGAGTTTATAGCGGAGACAAACCAAATCTGAATATATTTAGCGCAGTGGGCGGATTAGCTGAACCTGTTAAAAGAATGGAAGAGCTTTTAGCAGCGTCTAGATGACCCCCTCAAGTGCCAACAAGTCCCTTTTTAGTAGTAAGACATATGGCATATCATTAAAACCCCCTGAAAATGGGGGTTTTTTTGTTGGCATATATAATGCTTTCTTCAAGTCATGAGAACACACGCTTTAACACATAAGTTATTTAGTGATTTTTTTACAAACTGGGATAGGGCTCTTATAGATGAAGATTATACTTATTGGAGAAGAGATAAAAACGCTATCGGGCATACAGAACAAGATAACCATCATGAATATTATATTGCATTAGCTGGATACAAAAAAAGTCATATACAAGTAAAAGCTCTTGAAGGAAGAGTATTTATTGTTGCTCGCAAGGGTAAAGATAAATTATCTTACTCTTTTGAATTACCACAAGAAATAGACTTATCAACTTTATTTGCAAAGCATGAGGATGGACTATTAACTATAAAAATAGATAAAACAGAAAAGGAGAAACCTAAAAATATAAAGATAAATTAACAACATATTAATTCATTATTTTAAATAAGGTGTAATCTTTATTGATGCACCTTATTTTTATTTTTTTATTAAGTTTTCTGGTCACTGGCTGCGGATTATTTAAGCAGTTTAATGAATCAGAAAAATATAAGCAATTAAGGGCGCAGGACAAAGACCCATATCATGCTCGCAGTTGTGGGCCACGAGCACTATATAAAGCTTTAAAAGAATTTAACGAAAGGATTTCTAAAGGGGAATTAAGTCACGAAATCCTATCAAATGGCAAAATTACCTCTTGCGTAAGAGATATGCTGTCTATATTTGATAACGAAGCCAGAGAAATTACTTTTCCAAACGAAATGGAAGAGGTTTTAAAGAAAAGGGGTTACGAAATAAAGAAAGTCACTTCCTTAAAAGAGTTAAATAAAGAAAAAGACGTAGCTCTAGTGCTTGTTAAAAAGAAATGGACTTTGACTTACCATTGGATGTGTTTCCCGGTAGACAGAAATATTTTAACTTTTTTTGGAAATGAGACAAAGATAGAAGAAGTATACCTTATATTAAATATTGAAAAATACAAAAATTAATTCTATTAAGGGGGTTTTTTAGTGTATTTCTTAATACGAAAAATGTTCACTTAAGTACATAATTCATGAAAAGGGAAGAACTTGACGATACAACTGAAAGATCGCCGCAAAGCGATTCAATATCGGAGGCCGAGATTATTGCTTTCTCGGCAAATCTTGTTTCTTGCCTAGAGGACAAAAGGCAATCTTTTAACGAAGAGAACAAATCCGCCCTCAAAATAAATCAACTCAAAGAAGTATACAGAAGAGGTGCTTCTGGTCAGCAAGAAGACTTAAATTTGCATGGTCTAGCCAGAGTAAACATGTTCTTGAGACAACAAACAAATGCTAATGAATCAGTAGAAAAAGAAAATTCTTCCCTTGTCGCTGAAGAATTAGTTTTTGAAGAGTCAGAGGCTTCTGTAGATATGGAATTTGATATATCTGAGGATTGGCAACCCTCGGAAGAAGATTATGAATCTGCTAAAAAAGATGCTGAGAAATTTGGTTTAAAATTAAATTTTTCAAGTATTGATGAACTATATATAGAAACTTATAAGCCTATAGATTTTTACTGGGAGTAATATTATGAATGTAGATTTTACAAACGACATTATTAAATTAAAGCAAAGAGAGGTGGCTCATAAGCCATTTAGACAATCAAACAGCGAAAACGTATGCATCTTTGAACAAAGAGAAGATAAGATGGTAAAAGTCGTTTTTGAAAACGTTGAATCAACGGCTAAATATTTAGATCATCTAGGATATGAATGGGATCAAAAAGAGTATGATAGTGAAATGAGACTTTTGAGGGTACTCCCAGAACTAGAAAGCGCAGAAGTCGTCGCAGCCGATCCCCAATGGAATGTAGACAATCTTGGACCGCAAACACCGAAAGAGTCGAATTTGGATTCCACCAGAAAAGTTGAAGACATTCCTGATCTCGCGGTAGAACTTAGAGAGGTTGATCATCCAATCGGATTCGACGAAAGAAGTCAGTCCTCTGAAGAAAAAGATTATTCTGAGCTTTGGGAAAAAACTAACGCTTACGCACCCAGATCGATGATGGGATACAATAAATTCATGAAGGGCGACATGGTTAAAAATATTAACCCAGACTGCAAACATTATCAAAGCGAGGGCGAAATTGTAGGAGTTAAGAATCTATATGCTTATAGAAACCAAATGCCTATTGCGTCCGAATCAGAAGCGTTAGATCAAATAGAAGACATGATGGGTTGCGCGTTCGCTTATATGACAACAAACGATGGCCCTAATTGGACTAAAGGAGAAGTTTTGGAAAAAACACCAGATCAACTAGAATTAATCGAAGGGATGATGAACCCCAGATTTTAAGGAAAAAATAAAATGTCATTTAGATCAACCGGATTACCAGAATCAGCAAATGTAGTGAACGCCACCGCTGGCGCATCAAGTAATTTGGTGGCTGCGCCGGGAACGGGCAAACATATAGTTATATATGATGTGATAGTTCAATCAGGAGCAACTCAAGTCGTTAAAGATGCAACTGGCGGAACCATAATGATTTACGCTCCAGAAGGACACACTGGCTTGCGTGCTCCAATTTCGTTAGGAGAAAACAAAGCTTTATGGGCCTGTAAATCAGGAGACAACGGAAATACGTTTGCGGTGACAATAACCTACTCTATAGAAAGCATTCATTAAGATGAAAGATTTAAAATACACAACAAGTTTTAGCTCTACAATAAAAGCTCTCGTATCTGAAGAGAAAGATAAATACCTAGCTTTGGCCAGCATGGTTGATATTGGCGATTTGATTCCCGATGTAGACACGGAGGCCAATGTAGACTTATTACCTGTTGCTTTTAACGCTTTTGTCGCTAATAGAGTTAATAAAAATGGTGACGTTATTGACACGGAAACCGCTATTGCAATCCGTGAAAATTTTATCAATAAGCCAATTAATATAGAACACAATAGAGAGAGAGTTATCGGAACTATTTTAACAACTGGGTTCAGCGAATTTGGCACAGATAAACCTTTAACAGAAGCCCAAGCTAAAGCAATGACGGGGCCATTTAATGTCACATTAGGTGGCGTTATTTGGAAAACCGTGAACGATGAAGTAGCGAATTTTATAGAAGAATCTAGCGATCCAACGAGTGAAAAGTACTTGTCTGTTTCTGCAAGTTGGGAATTAGGATTTTCAGATTTTAATATCGTTTTATTGAAAAACGATGAAAAAAATATTGAAGGAGGAGAAATCATAGCAGAAGAAGAAAAGGTGGAAGAACTCCAAAAATATTTAAGAGCTTTCGGCGGGGAAGAATCAGTAGATGACGAGACTAAAGCCTATAGGCAGGTCGTCGGAAATGTTGTTCCCCTCGGAATAGGACTAACGGAAACTCCTGCGGCTGATGTCAAAGGAATTTCTACGAAATCAACAAAACAGAAAGAAAAATTGGTGAAAGAGGAAGGCGAAGCCAATAATATTTCACAAAATAGTAATGAAAATGTAATTTCAAGGAGAAATACCATGAAAATTAAATCGATTGAAGACATTACAGACGAGTCCTTGAAAGAGGTGTCTGCTTCCGCCGTCTCCGATTTTATTGAGAGCGAGCTTAAACAAGCTTCCGAGGAATACGCGGAAGAGAAAGTTGCTCTTGAGAAGAAAATCGAAGAAACTGGTGTGGCGCACGAGTCTCTTACAAAGGATCATGAAGAGCTAATGAAGAAATCTAACGAGCTAGAAGCTCAGTTAGAGGAACTCGTAAAAGCTAATAAAGAGAGAGAAGCTCAAGAGAAATTCAATCAGCGTATGGCTTCTTTGGATGAGGAGTATGAACTTAACGACCAAGACCGTGAAGTTATTGCTACCGACATCAAAGAGTTAAACGATGAAGATTTCGAATCTTATTCTAAAAAGCTTTCAATTCTGTTGAAAGAAAAGAATAAGGAACTCATTGCTAAAAAGCAAGAAGAGCAAAAGGAAGTAACTGAAGAGGTCAAGGCTTCTGATGAGAAAATTGAAGAAACTTCTGTTGAAGCTGTGGTCGAAGAGGCTAAAGCTGATGAAGAAGTTGAAATTCCAAATTCAACAGTCGCAGAGGAAGAAACTCTCATGACGAAGTATCAGAAAGCTTTCGACTACGACCAATTTGAAATCAACTAAAACATTAATATAAATAATATTAGGAGAAATAAATTATGGCAACCTTAAGACCATTCAGAGATTACGATGAAAAAGACGTTATCAACTTGTTTAGCCTACAAACAGGAGCTACGCTTCCTGTATTGAAAGGCACTATGGTGAAACTCCATACTACAGGTTGGCAAAGCGATCAAGAGTTAGAATTACTCGGCCACGTAGCATCTACTAATGCAATCACCAACGTTACATCTCAACGTTACGGTATCAAAGCTAATGTAGACCTTTGTGGTGCTGGTGACACGCCTCTCGGCATGTTGCTCCACGACGTAAGATCAACTGACGAAAACGGAGAATTGTTAAAGTTTAACCCAAGAAAAGCTGCTGAGATGGAAGCGGTTATCGAAGGTCAGGCTGTACCGATTGTAACAAGAGGAATCTTCTTGATGAAGGACATCGCTGGTACTCCCACTGTAGGCGCAAAGCTTTATGCTGCTGCGAGTGGTGAAATCAGCACAACATCCGCATCAAACGTGGAGATTGGAATCGCCCTAGGAGCAGAGACTAATGATGAGACACTCATTCTTCTCGACATCAATAGGCATGACTAAACCTTAATCTAAATAATATATAGGAGATTAAAAGATTATGAAATTGAAATTAAAAAATACCCCAGAACAGGTAGAGCTTATTAAGGCTATGGGTTCTAGGGACGGCAATGCAGCCAGAGAAGCTTCTGAAGCTTTCGCTGCGTTTCTCGGACCTGTGATTCAAAAGGTTCTTTACACCGCTGGTACAGCAGGAAGTATCTATGTTGATTCTGAATACGATGAAGATGATAGCCCTAGCTATCCACTCGACCTTTACTACGATGAGGGCGCGGGTTATGTATCCGTATGGAGCCAAACAATGGCTGGCGGTCTACCCACCTCACACGTAGAAGGCATGAAAGAAGTTAAAATCCAGACCTATCGTTTAGATAGTGCTGTTAGTTTTAACAAGCGTTATGCCCGTAAAGCAAGATTGGATGTTGTAAGCAAAGCTATCGAAAGAATGGCTAACGAAGTTCTTGTTAAGCAAGAGCGTAATGCGTGGGCCGTTTTGCTCAGAGCGCTTATCGACGCGCAAACCGCGCCGGGTGCTCCCGACAAGAATAGCGCTACGTTTAGTGCTGCAACTCACCTCAAGCACGTTTACAGAACAGTCGCTTCGGCTTCTGCGAACGCCTTTGATCTGAGCCACTTAAACGGATTAATGACAAGAATCAAGAGACTCAATGAGTCCTTCTCTGGTAATACCCCAGTTGCTGCTGCTACTGGTCTTACCGACTTGTACGTTTCTCCTGAAGTGATGGAGCAAATTCGTGCGTTCTCGTACAACCCAATTCACACAAGCACAGGTAATGACGTTCTTCCGAATTCTGTTCGTGAAGGCGTATATAACAATGCCGGAATGAGCAGCATCTTCGGTGTTAACCTGAATGAAATGGTTGAACTCGGTGTTGGCAAGAAGTATAACAAGTTGTTCGACACACTCGCTGGTTCGGATAACTTCTTCTTAGCTGATGGCTCCACCTCTGGTGCTGCCTTCACGGAAGCCGATGACCAACTTATCGTTGGTCTTGACAATAGCCGTGGTTCGTTCATCCGTCCTATCGCCCGTAACGGTGAAAGCGGAAGCACGTTCACAGCATTGCCAGACGAGCAGTTCAATATGTACGGAAGCAGAGTTGAGAAGACCGGATTCTATGGTCATCTCGAAGAGGGCCGCATGGTTCTCGATGCTCGCGCTATCGTAGGATTGATTATCTAATTTAGTTAAGAGATTCTTAATTAAATCATATCAGCCCCCGCTTCGGCGGGGGTTTTTTTGTTTAAAAAATTTGTAATTTTAATATATGTGAGTTAATATATTGATATGCCAGCTAAGAAGAAGACAACCAAGAAAACAGCTAAAAAAACGGCTAAAAAAGCATCTGCTTCAAAGCCTAAAAAGAAAGAGATGAATCAAGCTCATGGAAAAGTGGAAAAATTTGAACCCACTACTTTAGATCAAATTTGGGGTGACACTGGGATGACTAGATACGGTCACCAAAACGAAGAAAAATACAAGCAATCCCTTAAAGAAATGACAAAATCTGACATACAAGCACACGCTCATTTCATTGGCCTCGTACCTGTGGACAATAGAGAGCAGCTAGAAAAAAGGCTTGTGAGTGAATTTAGAAAATATATATCAGGCTTTGTTAAACCGTCAGCAACAGGAAATCAAACTCACCCTGAAATATCAGAAGAAGGTTTAAGAATTTTGAGAGAAGGAAGATAAATGTCTTTTCGATACGAGGGTACACCAAAATCGGCTAAGTCTGTGAGTAAGGATAATACTTACTTAACTGCTAATGATGGTCTTCTTGTATCAGCACCAATTAGCACTCAAAGCATATTAATATATGATATTATAGTAACATCCGGGTCAGGAAAACTCGGTACTTCTGCTGATGGCGCTGGGACTCAAATTTGTTTAATAAAACAAGGGCTAAATCAATTTAATTCCCCGATTAAAGTTCCCGCCGGACAATCAGTGTATACAGATGTTCAAGGGGGCAATATAACGCTTACTTACGACACCGTAGAAGAACCGTCAGGAGTAACTACCAACGTGACTTCCGCCGGAGGAACTACGACTACGACTACTACAACCACAACAACTATTGCGCCCACCAGCATATCTTTTGCTCTTGCAACTTCTTCAAAAGCGGAAGGAAACTCTGGTACATCAACTCATACGGTAACGGTCAATAGAGGTGGTAATAGTAGCGGCACAGCAACAATAGATTACGCAACTAGCAATGGTACAGCTACGGCTGGATCAGATTACACGGCGGCATCAGGAACTTTGAGTTTTGGAGCGGGAGTAACTTCTCAAACTATATCAATTACCATAACTGGAGATACTGTAAATGAAGATAGTGAAACCTTTAACATAACTTTATCCAATCCAACCCAAACAGTCGGTGTGGCATCCGTAAGCGGAACCAATCCACATGTAGTTACTATTACAAACGACGATACATCTAATATATC
>CEUI01014213.1_pt1 | contig 13519 bp, 17 predicted proteins | sample 531411 | NCBI WGS metagenome assembly CEUI01 (sample SAMEA2622841, study PRJEB7988) | marine metagenome | isolation source: saline water (ENVO:00002010), including
AACCATCTGACAGGCACTTCAGAGGAGCATGGAAGCTCTCTGGTAGTGCTATATCAGAAGACATGACTAAAGCTAAAGAAATCTTTAAGGACAAGATTAGAGAGGTACGTAAGCCTCTACTAGAAGCTGAAGATGTAGTGTACATGAAGGCACTAGAAGCTGACGATGCTTCAGCTAAGACTGCAAGTGTCGCTAAGAAGAAAAAACTTAGAGATGCACCTGCTGCTTCCGCTATTGGTAGTGCTGACACTATAGCTAAACTAAAAGCCGCTTGGGATACAAGCACATTGGGTGACAGCCCTTACGCATAAGGATAAGTAAATGGCACTGACCAATTTAACAATAGGTTCAACTGTAGATAGTGAAGGTGGCTCTGCTACTACTAATCTTGTACAGGGGTTGGCTAAAATGTGGATACAGCTAAATGGTAATACAGAAGCTGTGGCTGATAGTTTCAATGCAGGAAGTGTGACTGATACTGCTGATGGACAAAAGACAGTAGCCATTACTAATGATATGGCTAACACAAATTATAGTACTATGTGTCAAACTAATAGTAGCCATAGTGTAGTTCCAGGGTCAGGTATAGCTACTGGTTCAATACGGCTAGATGGAAAAAATGATAGTCACACACACGCAAACAATGGTACTTTTATGGGTTTGATACACGGAGATTTAGCATAATGCCATATATAGGTAAAGCACCAAAGAACTCAGTCCGTAGTCGCTTCACATACCAAGCGACAGCAGGACAAACATCATTCAGTGGCAGTGATAGTAACTCGCTAACACTTAGCTATGTGGATAGCTTGTATATGGACGTTTATCAAAACGGAGTGTTACTTAAAGCAGGTACAGACTACACAGCTACGACAGGTACAACTGTAGTGCTAGTTAGTTCTGCATCAGCAAATGACGTAGTAGAGATGGTAGTCTATGATGTGTTTGACGTAGCTAATAGCTACACTAAGTCTGACTCAGATGCACGTTATCCATTCTTAGGCAATAATTCAATCATCAGAACTAATGGCAACTCTATCAGCACAGACATTACAATAGACAGCAGTACAAATGGCTTATCGGCAGGACCAATCACAATAGGTTCTTCTAGCACTGTAACTGTTGCAGGACATTGGACGGTAGTATGACAAGTAAACTTATAGTTGACAATATAGCAGGACGAACTACAGCAGGTAGTATAGCTGTGGTGGCAGAGGGCAATAGCACCACGACTAATCTACAGCAAGGGTTGGCTAAAGCGTGGGCAGGTGGTGATAGTGATGGCACTACTATTAGGGATAGTTTTAATATGGCAAGTAGGACAGATGAAGGCACTGGAGATTTTGATTACACTGTGACAAACGCTTTTGCTGCTCAAATAGATGACGGTGCTTGTGCAGGTATGGCTTTTGGTGGTCCTACCGTTATTAGAGGGGGTTCAGCAGAAACTACTACAACAGTTATAGATATAAAATGTAATAATATGAACGCAGATGATTTAGAAGATAGAACGCATGGGTTTATGATATTCGGAGATTTAGCATAATGGTTAGTGAACTTAGAGTAGATAAAATACATAACGAAGGTGGAGACAACGATAGCGGCATTGACCTCTCAACCAATGACCAGATAGTTCTCAAGACTGCTAACACTACTCGTTTAACTATGAACGCTACAGGTCAGACTACGATTGTTGGTGAAGGGGGTAGTACTACTACGAATTTACAACAAGGGTTAGCTAAAGCATGGGCAATGAATGAAAATACATCGGGTGCTTTTACTACACATGATTCATTTAATTTATCAGGACAAACAGATGAAGCAAATGGTCAAACAACTTTTACTATTAATAACGATATGGCAAATGCTAACTATTCAATAGTTACAGGAGGTGGAGCAAGTTCTTCACAAAGAGATAGAACAGTGGTTGTAAGATATGATGTTACTGCAAATGGCTCTTATCGGTTAGATGCCTATGACCAAAGTTCTGGTTCAGATGTAGGAATGAACACTTTAAATAGTGCAGTACACGGAGATTTAGCATAATGGCAAGTGAACTCAAAGTAAATACACTCACAGGAGTTAGCACAGCAGGTAGCATTGCAGTCACGGCTGAAGGTAATAGCACCACGACTAATCTGCAACAGGGATTAGCTAAAGCGTGGACTAATTTCAACGGCACTAGCACTATAGCACACAGAGATAGCTTTAATTGTGGCTCTTTAACTGACAGAGGTACAGGTGAGTACGATATAAACTTTACAACAAATATGGGAAATGCAAATCATTGCCCCACTGCAAATACCAACGGAGATAGTGGTACTAACAATTTTCAATCTTTAACTTTTGCTCCCACAGGAACTTCTCACAGTAGTATGACAGGAAACTCAACCTCTACTACAAGTTTAGGTTCTTTCAGCTCGTCTTCTGGTTATGCTGATGCGGCTTTAAATTTTATTAGTGTACACGGAGATTTAGCATGAGTAAAGCGGCAGAACTAGCGGCACTAATTGCCAATGTTAACAAAGGTAGCTCGTTAGGGAATAAAAATTTTATTATCAATGGAAATTGTAGCGTAAATCAACGTGTCAGTGTTTCAATGGCACATGATGGAACTACCGAAAGTTATGGAGTAGATAGATTTAATTTACGTATGCAAAATGCAGATGAGTTAGATGGAACATTTAGCCAAGCAACAGATGCACCTGCAGGAACAGGTTTAACAACTTCTCTTAAATGGACAACTGGCACGGCTGAAAGTGCTATAGCTTCAGATGAATTTGTAGACATACATCAAAAAATTGAAGCACAAAATTTACAAAGTTTAGACTTTGGTTCTTCTGATGCAAAACCAGTAGCATTATCTTTTTATGTTAAGTCGAGTCAAACAGGTACATTTGCATTTAATTTATATCAAGAAGATGATAATAGAAACATAGGTGGTACTTATACAATAAGTTCAGCCAACACATGGGAGTATAAAAGTTTTTCTTTTGCAGGAGACACAGTTGGTATTATTGATAATAATAACGGAGCAGGGATTTGGGTAGTTTTTGCTTTAGCGGCAGGAAGTGATTACAAAGGCACAGACAATACAACAGGGTGGGCAACTACACCTAATACACGATTTCATCATGGTCACGCACAAGATGGAGTTATTACTACTGCCTCTGCTACTTGGCAAATTACAGGAGTACAGTTAGAAATTGGAGAAAAAGCTACCGAATTTGAGCATGAACCATTTGAGACTACACTATCTAAGTGTCATAGATATTTTCATCGTTGGCAAGCAGATACGGCAAGCGACTCTATGTGTACTGGTTGTATGATAAGTGATACACTGTTTCTTGGAGATTATTTTTTAAAAGAAACAATGAGACAAGCACCTTCTATATCTCATGTTGGAACTTTTAAAGTTAGAATTAAAGCAAATGATAGAGCTTGTGGCAACCCATCATTAAATAGGGCAACTAATCAAAATGTTCAAATGAGTTTAACTTTAACTGCTGATAATAATGAAAATGGGTTTGGTTGTTTTTTAAAGGCATCTGGTGATGATGCTGATGCTTTAGTTAATTTAGATGCGGAGTTATAAAATGAAAATAGAAAACGCACAGTATACAAAAGACGCAGATAATAAACCCTATGCAATACGAGTGATTATTGGGGGTATAACTTGGAGTGTACCACCAATAGAAGGCAATCGCCATTATGACGAGATAATGAAACAAGTTAAAGAAGGTACACTAACAATTAAGGACGTTGATTAATGAGTGAAAATGTAATACAAATTAATGGTAAAGACTATGATACTAACAACCTTAGTCGTGAGCAGAACTATCTTGTAGCTCAGATAAAAAGCCTACAAGCAAAGAGCAATTCACATAAGTTTGAGTTAGACCAGACTCAGGCAGCACTTAATCAGTTTACTAATGCTCTCATCTCCTCTATTGAAAAGAAAGAATCTAACACTGCAGTACAGACTGCCATAACAAACTAGAGGTGTGCCATAGACCCATTAACAGTCAGTGCGGCAATCTCTACAGCTACGGCTGCATATAATGGGATTAAGAAAGCTTTCGCTGCAGGTAGAGACTTGGAGGCGATGGCAGGTGATTTGTCACGTTGGATGGGAGCAGTAAGTGACGTAGACCACATACACAAATCGTCTAAGTCACCATCAGTATTAAAGAAAATGTTCTCTGCACAGTCAGTAGAACAAGAGGCGATAGAGGCATTTACTGCAAAGAAGAAACTAGAGCAACAAAGAGATGACCTAAAAACATATATCATGTTTACACAAGGCACTAAGGCTTGGGATGAGCTACTTCAGACAGAGGCTAATATCCGTAAGCAAAGAAAGAAAATGATATATGAAGCACAAGAGCGTAGAGAGAAAATTGTATTATGGGTTAGTAGTGTTCTCATATTCGCTGTTTGTGCTGCTATTCTTTTCGCTTTTACCTATGGGTTATGGGTCTTGGACAACAGCTAGTGAACACAAGTTTCAACCCACGCTAAACAACGGACACCTGACAGTTTGTAGATTGAAGAAAATACACAAGAGACATGACTCTGCAGGAAAAAAGAATACAATAAGTTGGTGGTGTTTATACGAAGGTGCAAATGGTAGTGGGTTCTTAGAGATGGTGGAGTCATACACACAATGTCCTAGAGAAGTTATCTGCCCCTATGACCCAAAGGATAGACCACCATCTATAAATGACATGTTAGACGCAATGAAGGATGCTTTTAAATAATGGAAATTAGCCCTGTAATATTTTGGAATATCATACTTACACTCGTTATAGCTCCTGCCTTCTGGTCGTTTAGGGGGTTGTTAGCTGAAGTAAAACGCATAGATATTCTTCTTAATAAAACAAGAGAAGAGTATGCTTCAAGAGAAGATGTCAAAGAAGAGATGAAGATAGTTCACGAAGCTATGCACCGTATAGAAGACAAATTAGATAAACTGTTGATTAAAGGTTAAATTAAATGGCGATGACAGTAGAACAAGCGTACCAGATACTCTCTAAGTTTCATGGGTACACAGGTCCTAGAACAAAGAGGGCTATCAGTCAGTTTGTTAATGCTAGAGACTTACCTGTTGCTGTAAAAAATAGGGGTGGTCTTATTGGTATGCAAGAGGGAGGAGATACAGAGAAGAAAGAAAAGCCTTCTGGAGAAACTGTAGAAACTGAACAGCCCAAAGGTGATAAAAAAGATGATGTAGGTACTAATCCACCTCCTCCTGATTATACTCCAGAAGATGTACAAAAAGGACAACAACAACTTATTGGAGGGGCTTTTACTGACCCTAGTACTGTTGTAGATAAACCTACAGTTAAAACAATAGACCCTGATACTACTGGAACAGAGATTGCAGATACAAAAGGTCAGGTAAGTGATGAAGATACTCCGAAAATAAAAGATGATGACATAGAATCACCTACCGCAAAAACAGCAGATACTCCTACTGATGTGACAGCACAGACTTATACTGCAGATAAATCTGCTGATAAGATGAAAGAGTTAACTGAAGGTAAGATTAAACAAAAACAAAAAGTTGATGCTGAAGGAAACCCAATGGTGGATGCGGAAGGCAACCCCATTATGGAAGATGTTATAGACCCTGAAACTGGAGAGCCAGTTAGAGAGGGTGGTTTTGAGGCTGAACAAATAGATAAAGATACTATTACTAAAGTTGAAGGTCAGAAGAAAGAAAGGGTTAAGAAAGACGCAGAAGGTAATGTTGTCTATCAATTAGACGCAGAAGGTAATAGACTTCTTGATGCTGATGGTAATCCCATACCACAGATGGAAACTTATACCGATATTGAAGATAAGAAAGCAGCTACTCTTAGTGAGGAGGAGATAGAAAAACTAAAGGCTACTGCTGCTACTCGTACTCTTCAGGATGGTAGTAAGGTTAAACAAACTCCTCAACTAGATGCAGATGGAAACCCTGTTCTAGATGCAGAGGGTAATCCAATTATGGTTGATATGTTGGATGCTCAGGGTAATCCTGTAATGGAAGAGAGCGAACTTATATCAGGCTCTGCAGTTGACCAAGCTAAAATAAAAGAAGAGATGGACAAAGCTGAAGCTGCCTCCATGAGAGATGAACTCAAAGATATACTTGGAGAGTTTGATGATGGTAAAACTCCTACGTGGGCAGCAGGAGCTATGCGTAAAGCTAATCAGGTATTAGCAGCCAGAGGTCTGAGTGCATCTTCAATGGCAGGACAGGCTGTTATACAGGCTATGATGGAGAGCGCATTACCTATCGCACAGATAGATACAAGTAATAAACAACAGATGGCTGTTCTAAAAGCAGAGCAACGTGCTAAGTTTTTGCAACAAGAGTTTGACCAAAATTTTGAAACTAAAGTTAGAAATGCAGCAAAGATTAGCGAAATAGCTAATATGAACTTTACTGCAGAGCAACAGGTGATACTAGAAAACTCTAGGTTTGCACAGACTGCAGCTTTGCAGAACTTAACTAATGAACAGGCTGTTGTAATGGCAGAGATTGCACAGATTGCTTCTCTTGAAACACAAGGTCTAAGCAATATGCAACAGGCACAAGTAGAGAACGCTAAGAATTTATTACAGGTAGATATTTCCAATCTAGAAGCTGCTCAACAGACTGAGTTACTTAAATCAACTCAACAGGCTAATGCGTTACTTACAGATGTTGCCTCTGAAAATGCGGCAAAACAATTTAATGCCGCAAGTCAAAATCAAATCAATGAGTTTAACAAATCAATACAGACTCAGGTTAAACAATTTAATGCAGCACAACAGAATAGTATGGCTCAGTTTAGTGCAGGTCAAGAAAATTCTATTGCACAATTTAATGCCTCAATGGAAAATCAAAGAGATATGTTTAATGCACAGAACTCTCTGGTAATAGCACAGGCTAATGCAAAGTGGAGACAAGATACATCTACTATAAATACTGCTGCTGAAAATCAGGCTAACTTTGAGTTTGCTAAAATGACTAATGGTTTATCCATGCAAGCGTTAGACCAGATATGGCAGAGAGAAAGAGACTTAATGCAGTTTGCTGTTGCTCAATCAGAGAGTGCATTAGACAGAGCTACTAAACTTTTACTAGGGGATAAAAATCTAGAGGGTATTAGAAAACAAATAGAGGCTACAGAGGGTGCAGCTAAATCTAATTTCTTTGCAAGATTGTTGTTTGGTAACTCGGGAATATTTGGTGACAAAGGTTTATTTGGTTTAGGTGATGATTAGGAGTTAATTAGTGTCTTTAGATTATGTAAAAAGATTAAAAGAGTTAAGAAGGTTAGACTACGTAGAAAAACCTATGGAAGTCAATGAGAAGTCTTTAGTTAAAAAACCTAAAGACAAGAAAGAAAAAGATGTAGAGAAAAATCCTATACAATCTTTTCAAGAGAATGCTTTCTTGCAAATAATGTTAAGTAATGATAGATTAAAAAGAGGACAAGATGACACAGTTTGACCGTCCAGTACCCGGAAGTTCTTTAACAACTCCACCTAAGGCACAGGCATATGAAAGACCTCCTGAGATTACTAATCCTAAGGAAGCCTTAGAAAGACACTTAGATAATCTTGATAATAGAGATGCAATAGAAGACATTTTATTTTTTACACAGTCAGGTATGGATGTTAAGTCTTTGAATGAGGGTTTATTAAGGAGTGCAGTTGCTACTGGTATTCACTCTATAGATGTAAGTTTAATAATAGCTCCACTCTTACATGAGTATATTGTAGGAAGACTTGATGCTTTAGGTGCAGATTACGATGAAGGAATAGATAATATTAAAGCAAGAGAAAATTTAAGGTTTAACAGAAACCTAAGTATTGCTAAAAGATTTACGGATAATATTAAACCTAACAGAGAACCAATAGATGAAATGGATTTAGAAAAAACTGATACTCCAACTGAACTTATGGAGACTGTAGAAGAAACACCGCCTCCTGCTAAAGAGATGGGATTAATGCAAAGACCAGATAGAGGAGTAATGTAATGGTTTGGTCAGGATTTTTTACAGGATTAATGGACTACCAAAAAGAGGTAGATGAAAATAAAAAATATAAAGAAGCTTTTAAGTTAAAAAAAGATGCTTTTGATTTAGACCTAGAGAAATTTGAATTAGAAAAAGAAACTCTAGAGTATACTAAACAAAAGAATAGAGATGATAACTTCATAGATATGGCGAAGATAATTAGTAAAAATGGGGGCTTTGGTGCAGGTAGTACTGTAGGGTATGGAGAGGGAGAGATGTATGATACTTCTGGAAAATATAGAGGTCCAGATAATGCTCACTACATGCAACAAATTCTTACAGAGTTTCCTAATGTAGATAAAAGTGCGTTATCAAAAGTCTATGGTGCAAGCAATCTGGCTTCAAATGTAGGGTATAGATTGTATAATGCACTAACTGCACTTAGAGATATGAAACCAGACAAAAGATTATCTGTAGAAGATGTATCTAGTTTTTTTAATAATGTTGTTGTAACTGAAGTAACACCAAACAATCCTTTTTCAAATATAGATACAAAAGATGTAAGTCCATACTTAAAAGATATACTGAGTCTGTATGAAAATAAAACTTTTTCACAGATAACTTTTCCAACTGCTACTGAAGCAGTTGAAATTTCAGAGGTAGGGGAAAAGAATGCAGAAAGCACTATTCATAAATTTTTAGTAGATAAACAAAAAAGAGAGATAGAAGCACTTCTTGATAGACAGACTACATTAACTAATAAGAAAAACAGGAGTGACATAGAAAGGTTAGAATTAGAATTTATAATCCAAAGGTCAACTTTATTAGAGAGTTTAGATTTAAGTCCAGATAATCCTCTTAAATTATTTGAAACATATGGAAGTAAACTTCAATATGAAAGATACAAACCAATATATTCAAAGACTTATCCCGGTAAAAAACTTCCAGATGTAGCTTTAAATCCTAGTTTGAAGATATCTAGAGTTCCGATAAAGTTTGAAAGTAAACATATAATGATAGACCCAACTACTAATCAACCTGACAATGCTGTAGGGTTTATAAACTATTTAGTAGCTAAAGGTTTATTAGAGTATGGTCATCCAGTTATTCTTCCTGACGGAACAATAGGAAAAGCAGAGTAAATGATATATCAGTCTGAAGAAGAAATACCTTTTATTGGAAAAGGTAATATAAATGGTGTTTTTAACAACCTTGTTGATAAAGAAGAGGAAGAAGAAGATAAGTTTGGTATATCATTAGATATAGATGATGACACAAATGAAATACCTAATAATACTGACTATGAAAATGCGCCATTTATAGGTAGAGGTAATTCATATAAGCCAATAGAAATTGATGAATCTTCCATACCCTTTGTGAATGAAATCACAAGTCCATCACCTAACTTTACTGTAGAAAATTTAGCAAAAGTAGGTCCTAATAGTACATTAGTTAACTTACCAGAATATATTCTTAGTAAGGCAAAAAATCGTGGTAAAGCAAGCGATATTGCAACTTATTACTATAAGAATGATTTAACAAAAGAAGATATACTAGAAGACCCAGTGATGATGGACATCATACGTTCTTCTTTAGAAGCCAGATACTCTGACTCTATTGTTAGTCAGGGGTATGGTTTAGTCTCAGCAGGATTAGGCGCACCAATGGGCGGTCTCGGTAGAGACTACAGAAGTCAATCTAATGAGAAAGTCTTTGAGACTTGGCAAAATTGGATGCGTCTTTTAAATTCCCTAAACTCTGTTACTGTTGCTAACGAAGTATCTGCAGGTCTTCTTGCGAATGACGATGAGCGTTCCAAGATGGGTGCAGGATATTATCTTATGTCACGCATGGATAATGCTTTTGTAGGAAGAGGTACTTGGAGAGAGATGGGAGATGCTATGTGGGATTATACAAGAGGTGCAATCCATGACCCACTTAACTTAGTTACGTTTGGTTTAGGTAAAATACTATTTGGAACAGGGCAGAAGCTTGCTGCAGAAGGTGTTAAGAGAACTGCATTAGCCTTCTATAAAAATCAATTAAATAAAGGAGTAGCTCCTGAGATTGCTAGACAAAAACTTGTTAAGTCTCTAGCAAGTAAAGAGTTACTTGGTACTACTGCTGCATTTACATTACCAGACCTAGCTCAGAATGTAACATTAGATTTATTGTCGCAGTTAAATTTAATTAATGTGGGTAATCAAGAAGAAATATCTAAATCTCAAACTACTATAGCCGCTTTCGCATCCTTATTTATTCCTGCAGTAACAATAACTAACTTTGGTTTAAGAGAGTTACGAAAGAAAGAGCCTATAAAAAGTAGTTGGCTTGGTTATATTGATATAGATAATAAGGTTAGGGAAGGATTAAAGAATGCACAGCAAATAGTTGATGAAAGAGTTAGTGCAAATGCTGATGATATAGCCTATAAAGTTGAGTCACATTTTGGTTATCGTAAACCTATTAAAGAATGGAAACAACTTCCCGGAGGTTTTAACGAAAATTTAAAAAAATGGGAAAAGATTAGGGGTGAGGCTTATAACACATTAAAAGAGTCTATAGGTGGAAATAATCCTGACGCTTTTGCAAATGATTTAGCTCACACACAACAATTTTTTAGAGAGTTTTTTTTAGACACAGTTGATAATGAAGGTAACATATTAACTAAAGGTTACTTAAGAGTATTAAAAGAAGCAGGTTTTGTTGTTCATCAGGATATGATTGATGAAAGTAAGATAACTGGTGTAATGGCAGAGTCAATGAAATATCTAAGTAATTTTACTGTAGAAAAAATTATGAAAGAATATGAATTTAGAACAGGAAAAAGTCTTAATCTACCTTATACAGTAGAAGCCTTGAGTGCTAGATATGTTAATATTGAGAGTAATGCAGGACGTACTTTACAAATATCACAAGCAATGGCTAATAATATACATAAAGAAACTAAAAATATGAATACCACCATGAAAGTTATGGCAGGTCAGATAGAAACGGACATTAGTCCAAAGAGATTTCAGTGGGCTTTGTCTATATATAAAAGACTTCTTACTTCACACCCTGCTACCACAGGTTCTAACTTAAAAGGTTTTGGTGCGTTAAATTTATTAGATGTGGCAGGAGATATAACAACTTCTGTTGGTAACATAACTTTGTCTGCATTTTATAAAACCTTAGGAGGTAATGCAAAGAAAGCAGAGTACCATGCTAGACAGGCATATGGTAATTTCTTTGGTGCTGCTAGAAAAGGTTTTAATGTACTAAATCCAGAGATGGATGTAGGATATGCAAGACTTATCCTTGACTTAAATCCTAAAGTCAAAGAGAGATTATTTAGAGATGTGTCTGGAGATGGAGGAGCATTTGATAGTTTAGCTTTATTTAATCTGGACAAGAAAAATAATCCTATATATGCAGGATTTGATAGTATTACAAAAGGAGCGCAAACTATTTCACTTATGAGACTTCAAGATGAATATTCTAAGTTGTGGGCTTTCAGTGGTAATATGAATCAAAATATTATGAAGGTATATGGAGAGTCTCCTACGCAATTTTTCTCTAGACCAGATGTAGGAATTGAAATAACTAGTCCTAAATTTATGGATGAGGTTTTACAAAAGTCTGCATGGAGAACAATGAGACAGACTGCTTCAGTCAACTGGTCACAACTACAGGGGAGAGCAGGTAACAGTTTATTTAGAGAGGGTGCTATTCTTGTAGAAAATGTTACTAATCGAACTGCAGGAGGTTTTATTATACCTTTTGGTAGTTTTATGAATACTGTTGCCGCTACTTTTGGTGATGTTACTGGGATAAATGCTGCAAGATATATGACTAGAAAAGCTCTGGGTAGAGACTTAGACCCTGAGACACAAGATTTTACTGAAGCTACCTCTAAAATGATTGTAGGTTGGTCATACGTATTGTGGAGAACATTCTACGGTGAAAATTCTGCTGTAGAAAAAGTTTCTAGGGGTGATGCTTATAATGAAAATAGAAATTCAGAGGGGGATTTAGTAGATATTACTTATGATTGGCCGCTTAATCAGGCAGACCTAATTGCTCAAATGCTTGCTCATGCAATTAGTGGAGATGGTAGAAATTTAAAAAAGGATTTAGCTGAACGTAATCCTGACGAAATATATGAATATATTATCGAACATTTTGATGTAACGCAAATACCTACAGGGTTACAAGCTAGACTTGGAGCAGAGCTTACTGGTTCTGCAGTTAGACAAGTTGACCAAGTAACGAGTTATATAGGAGAACAATTTTATTCTTTTGTAGATGGAGAAACACAAGTAGATTCTTTGTTAGACCTTTTTAATTTCATTATTGGTCTTACAGCAGATGCAGGGGCTAGAATATTTCAGGGAGGTACGAGGTTTCTTGAACCTGTTAATGTTGTAGCTAATATGGTAAGATTTGATGGTGCTACACCTGACCTAAGACAGGGCAATGAAAGAACCAATTCAGCCTTTAAATATATTAACGCTCTTCTACCCACAGAACTGTCTAGTGCAGCAACGGAAGAAACTAGAGCCACATTAGGAGAGGGTAAAGATAGAGTTCCAAACGTAAGTAAAATGTTATTTGGTGCTAGACGTTCACCTCACTCTAACATAGGTATAAAAATGTTAAATGCTGCAGGTATTCCTACTTGGAAGTTTAATAGGTGGGGAGGAGACCCCATAGTTAAGAATGCTATGGATAATATTGCAGCTCCTATCTTTGAACAAATTGCTATGGAAACATTAGAAAAATACCCTAACTATTTTCAAAGAGATTTAAATGTTAAGGTAAAAATAATAAATGAAATAATTAAACCTAAATTAAGAGAAATGACTCTGGAAGTACTAAGAAACTCTTCTCCAAAATCTTTAAGTATATTGAGAGATATAACAATAGGTGATAAAGACGCTATGAACTACGCACTAAATGTTGCAAGACAGGGTAATATAATTGGTGCGGATGATGAGTTTGATGATATAATGAAAAAAGAAAATGCAACAGATATATTAGCATACATAAAAACTATTATGGATAACTACGACACACTAACCTTTCCTCAACCTTCAGGTTCTATTTTAAGAGAAAACCTAGCCTATCAGTAGTCATCTTCTAACATATAGTCTGCCCACTCGTAGGCTTCTCTTTTCAAATCATGTTTATTTACAGCACCTTTACCTCTAGCAAGTAACCCTGCAAGTGCCTGACCTGCAAGGTATCTCCTAGATGTTAGTGGCTTGAGAGACTTAGGTGTCTGTTTCTTTCTAAATGCTTTTGCTTCTTTCTCTAGTTTAATCACTGTCAATCTATACTCCTATATCTACGATTTCACAAGTGTCACCACTACAAGCAAACGTCTGACTTCCTGCAGTCGTATCTTCCTTCTCGTAATCATCAAGGCTATCCCAGTTAATGTCATAGACAAACTTGTCTAGCATGGCATTATACTCTTTCTCTGTGCAGTCCTGATAGGGTGCTTGCTGATAGGTGTGGTCTGAGTGTGGCAAGAATGA
>CEUI01001700.1_pt1 | contig 13493 bp, 17 predicted proteins | sample 531411 | NCBI WGS metagenome assembly CEUI01 (sample SAMEA2622841, study PRJEB7988) | marine metagenome | isolation source: saline water (ENVO:00002010), including
GCAAATTTAATTCTACCACCTAAAGCTGCTAGACCTCTATTCTCTAACCTCATCATACTCATTTCTTGAAACTCTTTTCTTGCTGCATCTGCTGCATCTTTTGGAGATAAACCCAGATCTAAATACTTTTCAAAAAGAGCTTCTAAAATTTCTTGGTTATATTCATTAGATGCCATTCTTCTATCTGGTAATACTGGTGCGTCTGCGGGTGGTTTTGGTCCAAAAGGATTTACAGGTTGTGTTGGGTCTGGTGGTAATTCTGGACCATTAGCGAAACCTATTCTACCACCTGTAGCTGAGTTTACTCTTACAAACTCTTCTATCTCTTCGGATCCTGCGTTTGGATTTAAATTTGTATAATATACTCTTAAATAAGATTGTAATTTTTCTGGATCATTTAATTCTTCTTGTGCTTGCTCTTCTGTAAAACCATATTGAGATGTTAAAAAAGTAGATAGTCCTGCTAGAGCTAGACCTTTAGTTAAAAGACCACTGCTTTTTTCGCCACCTATTCCAGTTACTGCACCAAAAGCTCTTTGAAGAAGATTTGGTCCTCTAACTGTGCTTCCAGGAAAATCACCCGCTATAACATCTCCTAAAGCAAAATCAGTAAGTTTGGTTTTAGCTCCTTGTAAAAAAGCTGGTAAACCTCCTTGAGCTTTAATACCAACACCTGGAGCATAGTAAGCTGCTGCAGCTAACAATGCTGCTTTACCCACGTCAGATGATGCAATTTTTTTAACTGCTTTGGTTGCACCTTTTACAGCTTTCTTAGCACCTCTAGCTACTTTACCTAAAAAGAATTTATCTCTAGGCACGACATCCATGATGCCTCCACCCATGCGTAATTGTCTTTTCATCTGTCCTCTTGTTATTGGCATAATTTAATTAAATTGTTATAGGCAGGCGTATAAATCCTGAATTTATTAATCTACTTGGTTTTTGGAAATAAATCAAGACTTGGCATTATCACCGTAACGTCTCTCCTAATGTCCTCTGGGGACACTCCTTTTGTTTTCCATTCCTGGTCATTTTCGTACTTTTCTCCAGTCTTTTTGTTAGATATTGTTTCTATGATTTTCTCTGGTTTTAGTTCTTTCATTATGTTGTTACCTCTCTTGGCTGTATTTGTAATATTGAAGCTATAACGTGCAGCTCATTCGCGTCACTAGCTTGTACCTTTAATATCTCACTTTCCTCTACTACAAGGGGTTGAGTTAAAAGTTCTACTGTTGTGTTGGTGTCTACTGCTTTTGTTTTAAACAAACTAAACACGTTACCAGAAGCATCGGTTAACGTAATAGTTATATTACATGAAGACCCAGCATCATTAGATACTAACAAAGATTTAACCAAAGAAACGTTTGCTGTTGGTGTTGTATACAACGTTGTGTTGTCTGTTGATGTTAAATCTACTTTTGCATTTACAAAACTATTTGACATTAATTTAAAAAGAAGTTTTCAGCTTCTACCTCATCTTTTAATTCTTGTTGGTACGTTGTATTTAATTTTTGTATAATCGCATCTAGGTCTCTAACCTGTGCATCAGCCACGTCTTGTCTATATTCTTTACTAGGTCTTGTTAATACTTGTACTATCTTTGCCATTATCTTCTTCCGTCTGGTTGTATGTCTAACCTAAATCCACCAAGTTTCCAACTCTGTGCTGCAGCTGTATTTGCAACCTTTAAAGACACTGCTCTTGCTCTAGCCCTTGTATCAACCTTTTCCGTTGACGATGTAATTGTAAAAGGACCAAGAGGTGAGCTTGCCTCAGTGTTATTTGGAAAGTTTCTTAGGTTTAATGTAATTTGTGTATTACCTGTTTGTGATAAAAAGTCAGGTATGAATCTTCTAATTTTTGCAAAAAACTCACCTTCACCACCTTGTGAAACATCAAAGTCCCCTGATTGTATGTTAGAAGTTATAGCTGTTGTTGCCGTAGATGTAACTTGATCTGTGCCAGTTTCATGTTCGTAATAAATAGTGCAACCATCTGTATTGCCAACTACATCATAAGAATTGTCTGAGCTAGCATCATAGTCTGTAGCGTGTGGTTTTCCAAAAACAGCAGAGTCTTGCCATGTTGTTCTATCTAAAGTTCCTGTTGTCCATATTGGTCTCTGTGGTGTTGATTCAAAATAATTATAAGTTACAACTCTATCTATAACGGTTGACCCTGAAGAAGAGTAAAACCAATTAATTTCACCGAATAGATTATTTAATCCAGCGTTTATAAGTTGGTTAGCTGTAGTATTTAAATCATCAAAAACAAAATCTTCTACTAAACATGGTAGTGATTGAAGTGCACCAGCATATTTGAAAAAACCATTTTCTGAGAACCAGTAAGCAGCGCCATCTACTTCAATCGCTGCATTCTGTCCTATTAATCCACAGTTTGTTCCTACTTGTGCAAAACCAAATGTAAATGGTGGTCCAATAAATCTTTGTGTAAATAAGGCAGTGTCAGTCCAAACATAGATTGCATCTCTACCTCTAACAGCTCCCATAATTCTAGACCCGTCTGCGAGTCTCTGTGTACCAGCTGTATTAGTTGCTGTGGGCGTATATGAATTAATATTCTCTTGATCAGAGAATCTAATAAACATTTGATCTTGTGTAGTCTTTGTGCCAATCGTAGTTTCTGTGCCGAAGAATACTAAGTGTCTATCAGGTGTAGATACGAGCATATCTCTAGACGCAGTTGGTGCACCCGATATAATTGTAGCTCTAGTTGCGGTAGCATTTGATGCATCTGAATTCCATTCAAAAACTTCTGCGTTATGTATTAAAGCAATAATTTTACTACCAAAGTTATCAATAGACCAAAGGCCTGGATCAATTGTTAAATCTCCAGATGCAGCCTCGCCCCACGCTACATAGTCAGAAGTATTAGTTATTGTTGCTCCGTCCGAGTGACTAGCTGCTGTAGTATTTCTAACCCCTCTGGTTACTCCTGTTAAAGTGTTTCCAGATATACCCGTATAAGATATTTCTTCTGTCCCTATTAAAATATGGTTTGTCCCTGTCGATGGGAAGTTTGTTGAACTGGTTAAAACAATAGTCGTTGTAGAATCATTGATGGCTCCGTTTAAAGTTGTTGTTTGTGGATTAGCCACAGTACCACTCCATTGTCCTAATCCCCAACCAAAGCCAGGTAATTGTTCTGCTGGCCCTACTGGGTAATAAATTTGAACTCTAATACCTCCAGATGTTGTGGCTCCAGATCCAGACTCATTTGATGGCATTGTTATAGTTATTGTAAGATTGGTCGGTGTGCTAGTTACCATAAATTTTTTATCATCAAAATCAGACGCTGAATAATTAGAATTTGTAATCGCGGTAAAATTATCTAATAAAATTATATCACCAGGACTTAAGCCATGACCTGAAGAAAAAGTTATAGTAACAGTCGGTGATCCGTTAGTTGTGCTAAATGCGTTTGTAAGTGTTGTTGTAGATTTAATTGGGTGTATGTCATAAAACACACCACCAGAATATGCGTATAAAATTCTGTTAGTTCCTATGATAGAGTATTTAACACCATTAGTACTTACAATATGATGCATAGCCCTAGCTGCACCAGTAAGCTTATTTTCACCTAATTGAGACCAACCCCCTATTTTCTCTGGTGAGCCATATCTAAATCTAACATTATCACCATCTACCCATTGTCCCTCAGCTTGAGTTTCTGTTAATTGTTTATTAAATCCAGGTAAAAAGTTTACTTTTTGTAATGCCATAGAATTTAAAATATATTAGAAATGTACGTGTTTCAACCTTTTTTAGAAGTAGTTTATGTTTATATTCAGTCTTATTTTCTTGTCTGTGCAATTAGTGCTGTTATGTGTCTTCGAGCTATCAAACAAAAGCAATGTGTTTTCAACACTTTTTATTTTAGTCCCTTCATTTAAAACAGTATAGCCATTACAAGTGTTGAGATACAAGATAGCACCTTTGTGTTTAAAATCATAGTCAAGATGGGGTTTGTGAAAAATTAATTTTTCTGTTTTGTGATATAGATTAGCTTTAATTCTTATTAAAGATTTTACTTTTAATTTATCTATTAAAGGTTTTAAACATTTAAAATAATGACTCGGTATGTGTTGATCATAAAATAAATGAGTAAAATATCCTTGTTCGACATCATCAGTTTTATCGGTTATTTTATGGTTATAATACCAAGGAAAGTTCTCACTTTCTATTGTGTTTTTTATTGTTGTAAAATCTTTTTTAGATAAGAAATTATTAATTGTTGTGTATATTTTTTTTGACATACCATTCCGGTAAACCAGGATGAGGCCTTCCATCCCAAACGTTTGTAGTGACTTGGTCCGCTACATTATAGTGTAAAAAAACTTGAACACAATAAGTGCCTAAAAAAGGTTCTCGCCAATGTTCAACTTCGCATCCTCTATAAATCATTAGGTCACCAACATTTAAATTTATTTTTTTGCCTTTCGAATCACCAGGTCGATATACTCCTTTCTTATAATAAATATTTTTAGGATTGTTCTCTACATAAATAGGCCATGGATCCCCGCCTAAATTTAATGTGGCGGATATCTCACAAGAGTTTCTATCAAGGTGTCTTTCTAAGATATCTCCTTTTTTGTATATTCTTTGATAAGAATAAGTAGGAACTAATTTTAATTTTATTTTTTTCTCTAACTCTGGTTTTAACACTTGTAACAATGTCTCCATTGCTATGTCACCATAATGACAATACGTTCCTTTTACTTGCTCGTCTCCTTTTATTTTTCCTAAAGCAGTTTCAAAAGGAGATATGTATCTATCTTTAAGCATTGTATCTAATGCTTTTCTTTTTAACAAAGAATAACCAGTTAAAAAACTTGCAAACTGAGGGGAAAGAATATTTTTAAATATAAAGTATTTATTTTTTTTAAAGCTCATTCTATATTTCTTAAATTAAAATTAAACGCTATAATTTTTTTCTGGTCATTATAACTATTTTTTGATGTGTGTAAATAGTAACTTGGAAAGATCAACAAGTCTCCCTCCTTAACATTTACTGATTTTTTGTTAAAGATTTTAATACCTTGTTTTTTAGGATTAGGTAAGTGTAAATAATAAACAGCAGAAAGATTTGTATGGCTATGAGTGTGCCATTTATGTTTACTATTTTTTAAATAATTTTGATACCAATAGTTATCAATAATAATTTCTATATTATTAGCGTGTTGTTTATAATATTCTTTTACGAATAGTTTTAAATATTTTAAAAATATAGAATGCACAAGGGGCCAATAAGGTTTTGGAGTGTTCTTTGGTAAATACCAATCACTTATTAAATCACCATCATTTTTACCTGCTGTTACACTAAGCAAATTAACAGTTCTATCTTTAATTGATTTATGTTCTTTTATTTTTTTTATCCAAAGCATAGTTATAAGAAAATATTATTCTAGGGTATTCACTGTTTTTTTCTCCAGTGCCGTGTTCTACAAAACTTCTAAATATGTACAGCATTCCTTCCATAGGTTTATAAGAACATAGTTCATCTGTAAGTCTATTTTTATATTTTTCATCTAAAGCTAAGTGAGGAGCAAGTTTTAAAACATTTTGTTGGTCTTGATAAGGCGACTTAAAAATAGTTGCAGCATCTTCTAAATCAGCAGATAAAAAGAAATTTGTAGATATATAAGCGCCTGGATGAATATGGTAAGGTTGATAACTTCCCTGAACATAATTTATACACCAACTTTCAAATGGTTTAAAATTAGTTTTAAATTTATGTAAAGCAGCAAACTCATTTACTTTTTTTGTTATCCAATTATTTAATTTTTTTAATTTTGTGTCTTTGTAAAACTCATCAAAACAATATCCTTTTTCGTTAAATACATATTTTTTATTTATATGTTTTAAATACTCATCTTTTATATCAAACCAAAAAGGACAATAAGCTCTTCCTACAACTGTTGGAAACAATTCATCTAATAATAAATTATCTTGCACGGGCTAAAGCCTCCAAGTAATTTTTATGATCTATCCAATTAGATGATGTTTTTAACATGTTAATATTTTCTTCGGTCACTTTTTTTGTGTGTTTTTGTAAACTATCGTTTAACATTTTAAATTCTTTAGTAATGCTTTTTTTATTTACTAAACCTAATTCTTTTAAAATAATTGACCAATTAGCTTCATAGAATAAATTATATGAACCTTTAAAATCATCTCGTTGAGGTAATCTATCTTTCCAAATATTAAGTTTATTTTTTAGAGAGTTTGGTATTTTTAACTTTAAATTTTTCCAAAAAGGCGAGTCTTTTTTACTGACTAAATAATGTAAAACTATGAAGTCTCTTACATTCTCAATAATATTTTTAAAATCATCATTATATTTTTTTATGTTCTCTTCGTTATGGTTTACTATGTGATGCATTAACATGAAGATTTGTTGAATGGTAACGCCAATTGAAGTTGCCTCTAACGGTTCTACAAAACTAGAGCTTAGACCAACAGCTACACAATTACCTACCCAAACTTTATCTAAGGTACCTGCTTCAAATTTTATATTTTTACCTATTTTAATTTTTTGATTCAAATATTTTTCGCACTCTTCTTTTGCTTGCTTTGCGTTTATGTAATTATTATCGAAAACATATCCGTTGCCCCATCTACCTTGCGTTGGAATCCTCCACATCCAACCAGCTTTCATAGCTTTGGCTAAAGTGTAAGGAGGGTATTCTTCTGTATCTTGAGTAGGAAAGGCAATAGCTTCATTCATGGGCAAATAATCTTTATAAGAAATCCACTTCGCACCAAGTTTTGAAATTAATAATCTTTTAAATCCTGTGCTATCTATAAAAAAATCAGAATAATATTTTCTTTTTTTACTTACTAAATAATTTATTTTATTGTTTTTTAAAACAACATCTTCTATTTCGTCCTCTATTAATTCAACATTTATTTCTTTACATTTTTTTAAAAGGTATTCATTTAATTTAAAAGTATTGAAGTGAAACTGATGTGTAGGTCTTTCACAAAAAATTACCTTGTTTTTTTCACAACCAGACATGTAAGTATAATCGTTAGGGGTTAGATTGTTAATTACAGAATACGCGTATATGGGAAGGTATTGACCATAGCTTACCGTAAATAACTCACCAACATTATGAAAGTAATCTTGTTTAGTCCAGTCTTTAAAAAGTATGCCATATTTAAATGTTGCTGAAGTTTCTTTAATAATCTCATTATAGTTTAATCCACAAAAATTTATGAATGTATTCCAATGCTCCGTTGAACCTTCGCCTACTCCTATGATTCCTATCTTATCTGATTTTACTATTTTAATGTTTAAATGTGTAAATCTATTTTTTAATATTAAAGCAGATATTAAACCTGCAGTGCCCCCTCCAACAATACAAATATCTTTTATCATTTAAACGGATAACCTAAGTTCCAAACAACTAAACTAAATCTCGTTCCTTTAGTAACAGGAGTAACTCTGTGCCAAATAAAAGAGGGAAAGACCGTAATGCCTCCTTTACTTGATGGTGAAGAAATTTTAATTGTTTTACCTTCTCTTGTATTTGCAAACTCTAACTGTCCTCCTGCATAATCATCATTGCCGGACAAGTTACATGTAACAGAAAGTTTTCTAATTTTTCCGTTGGTTCTAGGATTGTCCTCCTTGTAAGGTTCCTCCCAACTATCTGTGTGCCATCCATAATATTGATTCTTTTCATATCGGGTAAATTGAATATCTTCTGAAAAATCCCAATCATAGTTCCAACCTGCTTTTTTATTTGCCTCCTCAATAAAAGGTCTTATTTCTTTATAAATCCATTCTTCTTTAAGCCAAACAATTTGTGAATCCCTTTTCTTTTTTAAATCTTTTATTTCTTTTTTTGACAACGGATTCTTTTTTAGGTTTCTATTTACCCCTTGAGCTCCAGTAACTGCAACAATTTTTTCTAACGACTCTCCATATTTAACAACGTCGTCACAAAACTTTTCAGTTAAAGCTGAGTCAAATCGATAATAAATATTTTTTAGGTTCATATATTTAAGTCATATGTATGAGTTATAAAAATATTAGGGTCCTCAGAAAAGTTTTCTGAAAAAAAGTATCTTAAGGTTGAAGGAAATATAAACAACTTATTATTTTCAATTTTATATTTATTTAATTTATTTATTTTTGTAACATCATCATACTCTATTATAAGTTCAGAAGAGTCCTTTACAACGTCACAACAATATATGCATGTGTACCAAGGCGATTCAGCATAAGAATTTAAATATAGGCTGTTTCTAGAATAACTCTGCTCTAAATGCTCATAGATATTTACCCATCTGTTTTTTAATTTAAGTGATTTTTTTGTAGCAGCAAAAAATTCATCTTTAATAGCTGTATCTAAAAAACTTAATTCTGTGCAAGGAGAAATAAATTTATAATCTTTATATTCCCAACAATCTTTTTCTTCCATTCTTTTAGCAGAAAGAACATACCCTTTAACGGCTTCTGCTTTTATTTTTTTGTTATCAATATTATAACCTCTTTGTGGAGATAAAACAGTATGGTAAACATTAATTTCTGTAAGTATGTCTTTTTTCATTTATTTACTTTTTAAATTAAATATCATATAGTTACTCTAATCACAATAGAATTAAATGAAATTTTATACTATACACCATAATATTTTAAAAGATTCACAAAGATTGAATATGCTTAAAAACGTAAAAAAACTTTTAAGTGATTTCGGCCCAACATTCCCAGGTTTACAAACAAAAGCAAAGCTTCATCAAAAACCTTTTATGTTTGAATTTTTATTTGCAATAAAAAAATTTATTAAAGAAGAATTTTCAATTGTTAAATGTTGGGGTAATTATAGTGATGGTAAAGAGTATAATTGGCACAAACATCCTACGTATTATTCAGCAGTTTACATGTTAGACAACCCGTTAGAAATGGGAACTTCATTTAAAATTAATAACAAAATTATTAAAACTAAATGTCCTAATAATTCTCTAATAGTCTTTGATGGTGGTATTTTTCATAGCACTCCTATATCAAATAAATTAGTTGATAGATACTCTATAGCTTTAGATTTTAATCACGATATAAAAAATGATAGAATATAAAGAAACAATAAAAACATTTTCTCTACATAATGATTTATTAAAGGATGTCGATTTTTATCATTTTATGAATCATGGTTATAGCCCTTATTCAAAGTTAGTAGAAAACTATAAATTAAGATACTGGGCAAGTTTATATTTAAAAATTTTAGATAATATTGAAACTAAAAACAAAACTCTGTTAGATGTGGGATGTGGTCGAGGAGGTGGAGTTGCTTTATATAAAAAATTTTACAATTTAAAAGAAATAAACGCTTGTGATATTACCGATAAAAATATTGATTATTGTAAACAAAAACACAAAGAAATTAAGTTTAAAGTTTGTAACGCTGAAAATTTAACTTATAGAGACAATCAATTTGATATTGTAACCAACGTAGAATCGATGTGTTATTATAAAAATAAAAAACAATTTTTACTTGAAGTAAAAAGAGTTTTAAAAAAAGACGGGATATTTATTTGTACTGATTGCAACAAAGAAGTTTTAGAGGGTTTTTATAAAAATAGATCTTTGTTCAGTTTTTTTGAGGTAGAAGATATATTAGATAATGTTAATGAGGCTTGTTATAAAACACTTGAAGATTTAAAAAAATGGCCTGATTCAAAAGCAAAAGAGATGACAAAAAATATATTAGAAGGAATGATAAAAAAATATGGAACTAATCAAGACTGTTTTAATATCTATACGTGTAAATTTTATTCACCCGTAAGTTCAATCCAACTTTGAGTATCTTCATCCCAATCGTAAGATTTATCTACTAAATCTGCTGGAGGATCAATTGGAGCCACCCATTTACAGTTTTCATCTAAAACCCATGATGGAAAAGGTTTTACATCTAAAAATCTATCATTTTCAGAATCATACGTTCCTCCTTTTACAGCAGGATTTATTCTTATTACGCCTTCAGCAGCTGTTTTATAAGTACGTTTCCACATGTTCCATTTGTGAACTTTACTTAAAAAAGCGATGCCTGTTTCTTCATTAGGAGCATCATCCTCCGAGACACAGTGCACACTTAATACTAAATTGTCTGCGTTTAATTTTGCGTAATATTTCATAATTAACCTGCGTAAATTCCGTCTGAAGTAAAGGTATGAATAGTATCCGACCCATCTGTAGTTACTGAGCCTGAAGTTGAACTTGAATCAGCGGTTGCTCTTCTAATAATAACAATTCCGTTTCCGCCGTCTCCTCCTGAACCATTTCCGCCGTCTCCTTCACCATCTGTTCCAGCTGCTCCTGGTCCACCACCATTAACTTCTCCTTGACCTCCAGCTGCATAAGTGACTGCAGATCCCGTAATTGAATTAGATGTTCCAGAACCGCCGCTACCAGCACTACTTGAACCGCTAGCAGATCCAGATCCGCCAGCTCCGCCGCCGCCTCCGCCGCCTGCTGCACGGTGAGGACTGTGATTTGGATGACCACCACCTCCGTCATTTCCTTGTGGTGGTGATGTAGGTGGATTATTTCCTGGGCCACCGTTGTGACCATGGGCTCCGCCACCGCCACCAGATCCTCCGGCTCCTCCGTGTCTTTGAGGGCCTTGTCCGCCACCAGTAGATGTAACTGAATTAAAAACAGAATCGTTTCCAGCGGCTCCTGATGATGCACCTGGGGGATTAGGTACCGGAGAACTTCCTCCAGATCCACCTTCTCCAACAGTTACAGGGTAATCAGTTAAAGTAAAAACTGGAGAAGACTTACCTGGGAGAGTTCTAAATCCTCCCGCTCCTCCGCCACCGCAATTTGCACCAGCGACTGATTTACCAGCGCCACCACCGCCAGCGACTATTAAATATTGAACGTTGTATTCTGTAGGAACAGCACCACCAGAACCAAATCCTAAGACTTGATAACCAAAGGATTTTCTTCTTGGTCTAAGACTTTTTTTATTTCTTCTTGGACTTTCCGCAAAAAGTTTATTTTTTATTTCTCTCATTCGCTACTCCTATTATAAGTCGTTAGCAGCGTCTGTAGTGAAGAATAATTTGATTCCCAGTAGTTTTGCATCAGCTGTTAAATCATCTGCTGAAACATCTCTTGAGATTTGAAAGAACACTTCTTCATCTGTGCTCGGTGAACCTGCAATAGTTACTGCTCCACTCTCTGCTGCTACGTCTAAATCGTTTGCTGTACCACTGTGTGCTTTAGCTGTTGCAACAACTTGTGTTCCAAAAGCTGTATTACAAGAATCATTATCTGCAATGGCTACACCAGATAGCCCCCATGCTGTAGTCCCTGTATTTGTTGAATCTGCTGTAAAGAAAGCTTGAAAAGTTACTGTGCCTTCATTCCAAGATTTTGGAAAAGCAACAGCAAATTGTGCAAATTCATCTGAGTCTTTATCAAAATCTAAAGTTTTAATTTCTGGTCCATTACTTAATTCAGTTTGTGCTATAGCTGCACAACCGTTTGTTGTGTTAGGATACATTGCATTCGCAGGAACCCATATAGATTCTTTACCTGCAATTTTAACTGCGGAAACGTTTCCGCCTGAATCTTCTGCTTGAATTACTCCAGTGCCTTTTGTTTTTAATGCAATACCTACGTTTGAATCACCACCAGAAGCGTCAATTGATGGATTGTTTCCTGTAGCAGCATTTACAAAAGTAACTTCGTTAACTGCTGAACTTGTAGCTGTAATTTTAGCTACTTCATTTCCGTTAGTGTCTAAAACAGAAGTTCCTATTTTAGGAGATGTTAATGTTTTGTTTGTTAAAGTTTGTGTTCCAGTAAGTGTTACATCACCAGCAGGTAATTCAAGTATATCTGGGTTAGTTCCATCATTTGCAGTTGCAAAAACAACAGCTGTTGCTGAAGGAGCAACTGTAACAGAATTTCCTGAACCTGAAACGTATTTAAATACTACGTTTTGAGATCCACTTGTTGAATTTTTTAAATAATAAAAAGTTTGTACATCTATTGGTATGGTTACATTTCTTGAACCACTTAAGGAACCTGTAAATTCAATCATTCTATGAGAAAGAGTAGCGCCTGTTGATCCATCTGAAACAGCTAAATCAGTGTCTCCTGAATCAGAAACAGCTTGTTGTGTAAATCCACCAGAAATTTGTTCAAAGATTTGTAAATTTGTATTTGTTTTTGTACCCCATGTTCCAGCATTTTCGCCAGTTGCCTGGAGCTCTACTCCTAAAGGTGTATATGTTGAAGCCATATTTTATCTCCTAATTTGCTTTGGTTTTTAAGCTACATCTGTATAGCTCGTATTTGAACCTGTGTCAACATCAGAATAAGCTTGAATTCCAAAACCAGTAGCAGTGCCAAATACGGCTACAGAACCCGTAGCTTGTTGACCAGTTATTCCCATAACATCCGCTGGAACTAAAGTTCCAACTGCAGATGTAGTTGAAAGTCCTGTTAATCCCATGACATCCGCTGGAGATATTGAACCTACACTAGATGTTGATGCTAAACCTGTAATATTGACAATAGGATTAGAACTAACACCAAGTGATCCAACAGAAGAAGTTGCAGAAACTCCAGTTATTCCAATGACATCAGCGGGCACTAAAGTTCCCACAGCAGAAGTTGCTGCTTGACCAGTTAATCCCATTACATCTGCTGGAGTTAATGATCCAACAGAAGAAGTTGAAGAAACTCCAGTTAATGAAAACTCAACACTACCAATTATTGTAGGTGCTCCAACAGAAGAAGTTGAAGAAACTCCAGTTAGTCCCATTACATCTGCGGGAGATAAAACAAAAGTTCCCCAACCTTGATCTTGACCCCAAGAACCTTTATTCCAAGCGCTTCCAACTCCAACAAAAGATGACATTGCATCAGGAGCAGTTAGTTCAACTAACATTCCTGATTGACCCCAGGTTTCATTGCCCCAAGTATCTTGACCCCAACCTTTATTTATTTCTGCAGAAATTGATACTGAACCAACAGATAAAGTTGCTTCTACCCCTGTTAAATTTACTTGTTGTTCACCTAAATCATTCCAAGTTGTTCCAGGTTCATTCCAAGATTTTGCACCCCATCCAGTTACAATTGGATCAGTGGTTCCCCAACGGCCAGTATTCCAGGTTGTTCCTGATTGGTTCCATGTATTAGCCATAAGGAGGACCTCCTTACGCTATTCTTATGATTGCGTTTGTAGCGTCAGCTGCCGGGAATTGAATTGTAAAGGTTCCGCTGGTTACAGTTTTATCTGCTCCAAATGCAACTGCAACACAAGCAGGATCGCCTGTTGCTGTATCGTTGTAGATCAAACAACCGTTTGCTGTGAATGTTGCGTCAGTGTAAGACACGTCAGTAAAATCACAAACTGCAGTTGTGCTCGATGCAACAGGAGTTATGTTCGTAAGTGTTGCGCCGCCAGCTGTGTAAGCTGTTCCAGAAGTATTTGTAATTTCGTTTGAAGT
>CEUI01012772.1_pt1 | contig 13460 bp, 17 predicted proteins | sample 531411 | NCBI WGS metagenome assembly CEUI01 (sample SAMEA2622841, study PRJEB7988) | marine metagenome | isolation source: saline water (ENVO:00002010), including
GGCCATGAACCATTTTCTGCTATGTTTTGAGCATAAGAAAAATCTTCACCTTGAGTCTCTAAGCTGTAACCTCTATATGCGCTATCTTTCTTTTTAATTTTTATCTCAACAGGCCTTAACATAGCTTTCATAGCTGACTCTGCAGCTTCTTTAGCTTTTTTTGGATTATCTGTTTGTTCATTTAATTGCGTACCATTATAGTAATAAATTCCAGTAGAGTCATCAAAGTAATTTTTTTGTTTTGCTGTGCCTTTCAATTCAGGGTCAAATAACGCAACATTACCACTTTGTATGCTTTTTAAAAAATTAAATCCAGGCAAATATGAATCTTTATATAAAGAGTTCATTTCTCCTGCTAACCTAGGCATAACTATCTGAGAGGTTCTACCTGATGTTTTTGCATAATAGTTCTTTAATGCAGCATCATACATAGGAGGGGTTATCTCTCCTCTAAGAAGTTGTGATGCTAATTCCTGCTCAGTCCCGTCAAATACTCCTATAAGTTGACTTGGTATTTTTGTTAATACAGTATTTGCGAAATCTGCTTGCATTGCCAAATCAGCATTTAAGTCTGGCATAACTTTATCGTATCTAGCCATATTATTTTTATAGAATGCAAGGGATTTTGCTAACTTTGAAAATGTATCTTTAAATTGTGTGTTTGAACCATCAAGGATAATGTCATCATCTAATGCTAACACTTGTTTATCTAAATTATCTATTTGAGATAATAGGGCATTTTTATCTCTCTCGAAATCTTGGTGTACTTTTATAACAGGCTTGATAGTTGTAGACATTGTTGTAGAAAAAAATGTGTTTATATCATCTGTTAAATGAGGATTTTCAGAAATAAATTTATCTCTCATTTCAGTTAATGATGCTTCAGTCCCTAGAACACTATTCATATCTGATTGGTCCATAGATGTTACAGAATTTAACATCATTGTCTGTATAGACTCATTCTTAATCGCATCACGCTTTTCGTTGTAAAGTCTTGACTGATTAACCATGCCCTGCACTTGAGATGCTGTATTAATAAGTTTAAGCAACCTATCAAAAGGGTCTTGCCCTAGATTTAGGTTAACTCCATAGCCTGCTGGTAAAACCTTTGCCATAAATATAAATTCCTTTACTAATCTTGCATAGCTTTTATAGCTTGACCATAATCATCTATATCTGCATATAATTGTTGAAGAGCGCTTGCTCTTTCTTTACCAACTCCCGCATAAACATCTTCAACACCAGTCTCGTATTGTTCTTCTGCAAGGTCTTCAGCAAAACTTCTCTCTCCATAGCCTGCAAAACCTGAACCTAAGCCTGCTGCTCTCTGTCTTTTTCGTGTCAGTGCATCTGCCAGAGTTCCTCTTTTAGTTTCAATTTGTTTAGTATAAGCTCCAGGGTCTACACCTCTTAATTGGGAAAGCTTTAATGGACTGGCCATTCCTGGTTCATAATCATATAATCCAGACTGTTCAAATATTTTGCCTACTTGTTCTTCAGTCCCAAAAAGGCTCGGTAACACTTCAGCACCACCTCCTGCACCTCCTGCTTTAACCCATTTATCACTAATAGATTCTCCTGGTGTCTGAGCCAGATGTGTATCCATTACCATGTCCATCCATAATTGGCTAAGGGAATGTTCTTCCCCTGTATCTGGGTCTATATAGTATTGACCCATTAATGTTGATGACCCTTCTGTTAATCCTTCTAGCCAATTTGCAAATTCTGCAGATGGTTCGTATCCTAAATCTCTCATTTCTTGATACAATTCGTGTATACTATCCCCAGTGTCTCCACCCCAATCACCAAACAGTTCACCGCTTGTGAAGTCGTATTCTTTTGGTTTAAATGTTGCTCCCACATCAGTCATAAATGATTTGGGTAATAAATAATCTAATACGTTTGCCATAATAATCCTTTACTTATAAAATCTTGGGGCTTCTAGTTCAGATATTACAGGTTCTCCTGCTGGAGCTGTAAGATAATCTTGTAGTAAGCCTTCTAACATTGGTTGGTAATGCATCAATCTAGTAGCCTCAGAACCTAAACTTTGTAAAAAGCTTGCATCAGGGCCTGCAGCAACAAGAGGGTCCATTAATGTTCCAAAATTTAGACCTGGAATAAAGGGAACACCTATCCCCCCAGCTTTTGAATGTAACTCACCTGCACCCTTACCAATAGTAGAAAGCAACTGTCTTCCCTTGCCTGCTGCCTCGCCTATACCTTCAGCGATACTAGATACCCCGCCCTGGTCAATAATCGATGCGCCTGCTTCTATAGGTTTTTTGAATATATCTTTTAACCAACCTGGAATATTAAATTTAGGAGCTGCACCTGCAGTTACATTTGCGACCCCATCTTTATATGTTGTTATCCCTTTACGTGCCACTTTTCCTAACCCTTCAGGCAGTTTAACACTTAGGCCTTGCTTACCTATAGCTCCAAATGTTGGTAATGCTTGTAATGCAATGCCGCCTAAACCTAATAGTTGACTTACTTTTTGTTGACTTTTTAGATTGCTTTGTAATTGACTCGCTCCACCCATAAGGTTTCCTCTTAAATAATCTTCCATAAAAGTACCTTTAAATCTTCTAGGGAGCTTAATTACTTTATCTAATTCTTTTATTTTCCTTTTTATATCTTTTTGCTGTTTAGCATAATCCCCAACACTTAGTCCGAGATTCGCTAGCATACCTAATGGGCCAGTTGCGCCTAAACCAATCCTACCCAACGTTTGCGCCCAACCTGGAAGATTTCCAAAAAAACCTCCAAGAACACCTCCAGATTTTTTTTCTGCCTCTTTTTGCATTTTATCAATTTCAGCCTCAAGGTATTTTGTTGCCTCTTTAGCTCTAGCTTTAAAGTATCTATCTCTTGCCCGCTGTTGTGCTATTACTGGTTTTGAGATTAAACCTTCTAATGCAAATGGTTTCCTAGCCATAATTCTCCTTACAATTCTGTGTCTAATTTATAAATTAATTTCATTTATTCATAATAATTTTTTTTTAATATTACAAGCATTTTTTATCTTGTCACTAATTTTAATGTTATATTGCCTCTGAATGTTTGGTTACCTATACCAGAATCATGCTCTACCATTGGAACAATAATATCTCCTGCAGTTAAATCTACATCATAAGTTGCACTATTGGAATAACTATAATTTGCTGTGCTTATAGCTACAGTTGTTACTGCTCCTCCCGCTAGTGCTAATGTTGTATTAACTGCTGTATTAAGATTTGGTGTTCCAGTATATATATGTATATCAATATCTTGATTAGAAGTTGTATTAAGTACAACTGCTTGCATACCTTTTAATGTACAGTTTTCAGGAACAACAAATTGTCCAGCAACCTTTCTTCTATCCATACCTGTAGGACTTGTATCGTAATCGTCCCATTTTCTAAAGTCTCCATACAAATCATCTACATCTCTAAAATATGGCCTACCTGCTACTCCGTTTGTTACTACAAAAGGAAATGATTCCCACACCACTGCACCTGCTGTTATCTCGTTACATGCTAAATTATTCCCTACAGTAACATTATCAGATGTATCCATTGTAATAGTTGAGCCTCCATCTGAAGCTTGAATAATATTACTTCCAACTTTTAAACTTCCTGCTGTAGATACAACAGTAGAAGTTGCTGTTGCATGAGGTGTTACAGTTAAGTGCGAAACATAACTACCTGCAGAAGCTATATCGTTCCCAAATGTTAGTGTTTGGTCAGCATTTGCTATTATCTTCCAATCGTCACCAGCATCGTCACTATTATCTGCCTGTAACAAAAGTGAAGCTGCCGCATCATTTGCAGCTTTAATTGTTGCATCTCCTCCAGAAACTGTTAAATCTCCAGAAGCAGTTATATTTCCCTGTATATCTATACCGCTAGTATCTAGATTAAATATAGAATCATCAGCAAATGAAGTACCATTATGTATTTTAAATCTTGCATCAGATGTAGAACCGTCTGCCTTTAAATGGTCATATCCTATCCTAAATTTAGCATTTGCCCCTTCGTATAATGCTATAAGTGAATCACCGCCTTTACTCGATAATGTTACTGCACTTTGATTTGCAGCATCAGGACTGTCTAAGCCTGAATGTATAAGTAAACCTCTAGACTCAGTTATATGAGTTTTAGCACTAGAATCATAATAAAATTGTCCCCAACCTCTACCAGAGCTATTATCAGTCCCTGTATCAAGACCAATACTTTGAAATTTAGCATCAGCTGAATCTACAGAATTTCTAAGAGCAACTAGGCCACTTTTATTTTGTATAGCAACAGCAGCGGTTCCTCCAGACTGTCTTAATAATATTTTATCTACAACTGGGGTATTATTTGTTTTTGTTGAAAGTTTTTTTACTTGTTTTTCTAAAGATTGAACAGTTGAGGCTATCTGTCTTAAATTTATATCTAAATCTATACTGTGCCATTTATTTGATTCTTTTACATACAGCTTTAAACCTTTCCTTGAAGAACGAATAGTCATATCGCCATTCTGCCCTTCAAGCCTGTGAGGGGTTCCCTTCCCTATAGTTACTCCTCTTGCTTGTTTAATAGCCATTATTTAACACTTTTTTCTCTATAAATAATACTTATATCATTTATTTCAAATGAAGAATGTATATATCCTAAATCATACAAAGTTTCTGTATCTACTGCAGTATTTAAAGCAGAACTTAATGTTGCCACTTTAGTAGTACCATTATAGTCTATTATCTTTCTGATTTGCCCATACCCTGACCCACTATAAAAAAATATTGGCATACCATTGTAATAATCATCAACAGCGCTTGAGCCGCTCTTTAATTGAATACTATTTGTTGATACAGTCCAAGTTCCTCCGTTAGATTCACAATCAGCTTGATTAGAATAACTACCAATACTGCAAGATGCAGGTATAGCTACAACCTTACCTATATGGCCTGCATTAGCATGGCTAAATTGCAGAGCAAAAGAATATATATTATTAATACTAGACGTTGGTTTTAAACCTACTGTTATCCAGTCATTTGAAGGAGAACCTGCATTATATGAATCAAAGCCAGTTGCTCCTGAATAATAAGTTGTATTTGAAAAATTGCCCGTAAAGCTAGTTGAACCATTAGTAGCATAATTAACTTTTATTCCAGACATGTAAGATTTACACTTAAATGTAACATAAACTTTATATATTTTTTTTCTTCTGCTAGGCCCTGATTCTGTTTTTTTAGTTGTATTTGCCCTTGAGAAATCAAAATCTTTTGTTGTAACTTTAAATTTTTCTGCAGCTTTAGTATGAATCCATAAATCACGAGCAGCATCATCCCAAACATTTATATTCCCATAATTAAATGCTGAACTTGTTTGTGTACACATTATTAATCCACCATTTTGAGACATAACCATATTAGTTCGGAATATACTCTCTGACTCTTCAGGAGTATTATCATCAGAACGTGTTGTAAGAGGTTGTCCAGCTAGTGTTGTTGCTGCATCAGAACCATCTTTTGGTAAAGATGACTTTTCTATATTTTTAACATTTAATCTTAAGGATTGAAAAGGTTTACTACTCTCATCATTACTTGCCATCTAAAACTCCGATTCTGTATTACCATTTATCAAATCTGTTGGGTTAGATAATGAATACCAATTAAAAATATTATTATGTTGAGTGACAGCTCCAGTGCTAATATCATATATATATCCACCACTTTCTTGACCAGAAACATTAGTTGTTAATATTATTATTTTATTTGATTTTTTATCATAACCTACAATTACAGGAGTATTGAAGTCTTCATTTGTAATCCAGTTATCCACTCTAAACTTGTCTGAACTAACATTGCTTAATTTTTCGCCATCATAATAATAAATTCCGTTAGAATTAACCCAAAAAATTCCACCAGAAGATTTAGCAATTTGGCATGGATTCTTAATTCCTGCTCCAGACCATGTCGCTTCTAATTCTTCACCTTCAGATGTTACTCTAATAAGATAAGCTGTTTTCTCTTTAAATTGTATTAATTTATTTCCTGTAGACTCTAATGCAATAATACTTTCACCATCAGAAGTAGCAACATCAATAAAGTGTGTCCCATCATCAGCAAATGTGTCAAATTTATCTATACCTGACTTTAACATTCTATCTGGAAATGTTTTATCTCCAATTTTTAAATTTCCTATATATACTCTTCTATTTACAATAGCCGCAGCCTTATATCTTGCCGACAAATTTGTATCCGCCTCATATCCATTATTTGATTCATAAGTCATTAACGGAATATTTTTAATCGAATCTCCATTTAAATTATTATAAACAACTGCTCGTGCGTCAGTTGTGCTGGTAGCATGCCATAGACTGCCGCTTATATCTCCAAGCTTTAAGTTTTCTACATCTGCATCTTTAGCATGCATCACATATGTACCTTCTTTTAAATCTACATCATATAACATTATCCACTCTTCAGCCAGTCCATCGCCAATCATATCAACCTGTTTCATATATATTCTAAAACCTTCAATTCTTTCATTCCAACTATTGTTTGGGGTTGTATTATTAAATAGCCCATCTCTAGAATTATTACATAAAAATGTTAATGATGATTTTACTATATCTTGAACTGTTCTCAAATCAATATGATTATTTTTATCCATTTTAACGTAACCAGGGTAGGCGCGTATTCCTAATTCCCCACCTGGTGATGCTATCTCTACTTTTTCTGGACTTCCACTAGCTGCTCCAAGCACCTCTATTGTTATTCCAACATCTGCATCAATATGACTTGCATCATCTCCAGTTGTAACTATTCCAGACACATCCACATAGCCTAAACCATCATCAGGTTGTGCAATCGTTAAAGGAACGAAACCTTCAGCAGCAGGGTCAGACTTAGCTCCAAAAGAAGAATCAGGACCTAATCCAACATAAATTTTTACACTCACTCCAATACAGCCAACAAAGTGAAGCGTAAGATTTTCTATTATATATTGTGTATTATGAGTAATTGCTGTTATTGAAGAATTTTCATAAAATAAAAATTGACCATTTGCAGTACTTCTAACATAATAATTATGCGTTTTATCGTATCTGTTAGTATTTGATGTATCTAAGACAGCTTCGCTACCCCAACTTGAATCTGCTGTTTTCCAATTATTAGCAAAATTAGCATTAAAAATTTTAGAACTAGAAATAATTCCAGTAGTTACATTAGATTCTTGTTTTTCGCTTCCGCCACCATCATACAAATAAGACATTCCAAATATATATCTATTTTTAAGATTATCATCCATAACCTCATCTTCTAATATAATTTGCTCATTTCCATCACCTTGATACCCAACCAAATCTGCATCGCCAACTATTTTTACTTGGCCAGTACCACTGCCAAATCCTATTATTTCAAAAACTCCATTTAGGGCTGTACCTGAAGCAGTTGTTTCGCCTGCTCCACTTATAGATAAAAACTTACCCACAGCAAAAGAATATTCTTCAATATTTATAGGGTCATTAGGGGACTCTTGAAATTTTGCAAGTGTTAATATTAAATGTGTTTCTGTAGATGTTGTCACAGATGTTATTGGATTATCATTTGCATCTAAACTAAAAACATTATCTTCAGATAAATTATTTTTCAAAATCCCAAAATTTACTTTTTCAGGACCATCTGGATAAATACTATTAGATGATAAGGCCCCATCTGCATTAAATACAACATTAGTATTAAAAACTCTAAAATCAGCAAATTTAGGAGCTTCTGGAACCTGTATATCTTGAACCCATCGATTTATCTCTACATTATTAGATACAGTTGAAGGAACTATTGCCTTTTTAAGCATTGGACGATTAATATGGCTAAGTACTTTTGGAACATTTAATTTATAAATAATACTTCCAGAAGCATGTGATTCAATTTTAGTTCCATTACTTCCCCTACGAACTATTATAGCACTAGTCGCAGTATCTGTTATTTTCATAACTTCAGAATTTATTTGTACATACTCTCCAATAGTAAAAGATGTTCCATAATTAGCAGTAACTGTTATATTAGTTTCTGCAGGGTCTGAACCATTTTCATCATCAACATCTTCTGTTGTCGCAACCCCTGAATCTACTTCTCCAAAGTTAGCATCACACACTCTTAATCCATTGTCTGCTTTATAATAAATAGGTTTAACACATTTTAAAGCAGCTAGACTATCATCTCCTTCGTTAGCAGAGCCAGTATTATGGACTGTTCCCATAGATATTAATGAATCTTTCCAATGCTCATCTCCACGAGGAATATCTGTCCATACATCTATATCAGCACCATCATTAATACATATAAACTCTGTACTTATTTTTTCTGGATTATTTGTTGTTGAAGTATCATCAAAATTATAGTCATGTGCGAATGAAAACAACCCATAACCTGAAGATATAGGAGTCTCATTATTAAATCTAAATTGGTCATCAGAACTATTAGTAGGGCTTACTGCGGTATTTTTTGAATTAACTGTAACAAAAGGTGATTTCCCATCTCCTGATACCTTTACCCTCCCTATATTAGAAATATTTGCATTAGTAGCTTCTACTAATTGATTTTCCTCTATATCTCTAGGGTCAGACTTTTTATTGACACCACCTTCAAAAGATTTTATATGGTATGTCTGTTTTGGCAATTACTTAACCTTTTTATTAAGAACGCTTTCTAAAACTTCCATAAAACCATCAAACAAAGATGAAAATATTTGCTCTTCTTTTGCTTCTGATATTAAAGGTATATTAACCTTTTTATTTAAAGCATCTATAATTTCTTTTTTATTACCTTTTAAATATGACATTAGCAAATCAACCATTGTTAGTAACTCCTTTTTATATATTATTAACTTTTAAATCTTTAATGTTGCTTATATTCTTCTTTCTTTAAAAATCTTTCTTTAAGCCCATTCCCACTTAGAGCTGCCAGTATCTCTACAATAGCTCTATAGCTTGCTTTTATATCTTTTTGCTCTAATTGCATTTGCTTTTGAGCATCTATTAATTTAATAACGATAGCTTCAAACCTATCATTAGCTTCATCTAAATCTTTCTTTAAGTCGTCTTGTATCCAATTATTTTGTTTCCATATAAAATAACCAAAACATACACACATAGCAAGAGGTACACCATACTGTTCTAGTATTACAAATAAATCCATACTATAACCTGGGAACTGCTAAAGTTCTAACTCCACTTTTCCTATGAGGATATTGTTTAATAGTTTTTTCATATTTATTTCTATAATATGAAGCTCTTTGTAAGTCTCCTGTATCTTCTAATAATCTTGATTTAATATAATCAATTATAGATGCATGAAGTGAAGTATCTAACCCTGAATTAGTTTTTAAATCATCAGATATTTGCTCTATATGCCCATACTTAGAATGTGTATGGATACGTAGCCCACTTGTTACACTGCTTCCAGTGTATGTATCATATCTATCTAAAGTTGTTTCTGTAGAGTCACTAGTGTCATTTGATAATACTTTACATACAATAGCTAATCTATCATCATCATTATACCATGCAAAATAACTATTTGGAAAACTTCTTTTATCTGTAGCCATCTAACCTCCTAATCGCATGCAACAAAAACTTCTAAATCACACGCTGCTGTATCTGCATATGCGGTAACATTTACCAAGTCACCAAATGTATTTGCAGCTAAATCAGCACCGCCATCTTGAGCATCCATAGTATCAACTACACCGCCCGCTAAATCACCATTATAAATAAAAGATTGCCCTTTATCTAGCTTAACTCCAAATTCATCATTATTTTCATTTTTAAATATCAATCCAACATGATTAGTATCGTCAAGATTTGTTATACGAATATATAAAACATCAGCTTCATTAAATGTCCCAGCCCCTACTGCTGTACTCATTGCAATAATTTCAACTTCTGAATTAGGAACATTTACTATTCTTTTTGATACATTTGCAATAGCTGGTATAGACAACGTATTTGTTGAGCCTTGATTTTTGCCATTTAAAATAATAGACTCTGAAACTGTGACCGTCATTGTTGCTGTTGTTACCGTACTTGCCATTTTTTACTCCTATGTGCTTGCTATAAATATTTCTAAATCTACTGCTACTGAACCACTTTCATTTAATGCTCTAATGTCTGTAATAGCATCTAATGTTGGTGAGTCTAAGTCCCCAGCTGCCGCATCAAATGCTGCATCTAATGTATTTAATATCAGAGATTTTCCTTCTTCTAATAGGAACCATGCGCATTCATCATCTGTTCCATTAGAATCATCATCTCTTGCTATCTGAAGCTTTACGCCTTCACCAGCAGTGTCATTTAAATTAGTTATTCTTAAATATTTCATATCTCCAACTATAAATTTGCCAGACTCTACAGTAGAGCCTGCATCTCCAGTAGTTGTTAATAAAGTTATTGTGCCAGAGCCACTAACAGGAACAGTAATAATTCTTTTATAAACTTCTGCAATAGAACTTACAGACGTTGATGTAGTGCCACCTTGATTAGCTCCGTTTAGAGTAATTGACTCAGATATAGTTACTGTCATTGTTGAGGCTGTTAATGTACTTGCCATTTTTTACTCCTATTTTAATGAATCAGACGTTTCGTCTGTATCATCTTTTAATAATCTATGCGAATCTGCTAGTAATGGCACCTTCACATATCTATCGTTATTATCTAAAATTTCGACTCTTGTTATATCTACAACAGAGTCATCTAATTTATACCATCTTTGTTTTGAATTTAAATTTTGTATTTTTTCTGTACTATAATGTTGAATTTTTCCTGACATATCCATTAACGCATCATTTATTAGTTGCAACATATATTTTTCAGGCTGCCTTCCCATTGTGTATTCTACTTGCTGTATTAAATCTTTAACTTTCATTAGTCTCCCTCTTAGGTTTAGGCATAGTAGAGCCTATTGTTTGTAAAGCTTGCGCATAATCTTGTTTTAGTGAATTTATCATAGGAACATATAATTCCGCATCCTCTTCTTCAGCAAGAAGGGCTTCCGCAGCTCTGACTGCAGCATATAAAACTACAACATAAGTCATATCGTTTGAAAGATTATCAATAGTGCTTCCTCCTGAAGCATCAATACTTGTTAAGGGTAAATAATACACATCAGCTGTTTGAGTTGCGGTAGGGTCTGGATAAACATTTAATACTGCATTATTAATAAAATATACAGGGTCGGTTTCTGTAACATGCATTAAGTCATTTGGGTCAGTTATCCTAGAAGACATAGATGCATGAATCTGCCTACAAATTTGACTATACCCTTTAGAGGTTTTTCTAACAACATTTATAACGGGACCTATAGTAACAGTATCTAAATCTAAAGTGGTAGGAGAATTGCTTAACGTTGTTGATGTTGAACATTCTGCTAATTTAGATGGAGGTAATAATCTGTATAGTTGAGCTAGTCCGTCTGACATAAATGTGTCCATAGCCGCCTGGTCCGTCATTGCAGTACCTACTAAATCTTGAATTTGTGCATCAAAATTAGCCATTATCTACTATTCCTTTCTGCTATATCTTGGTCCATAGTTGTTTGTGAAAACTCTATTTGAGTTTGCCCACTCCATGTAGTTCTCATATTAACATGATTTCTTGTATCTCCACGAAATAGTTCCTTTTTATGTCCACATTTATTAGGTTCCACAGTCTTTTTACATTTGTCACAATAAACAAATATAGCCATTATTTTTTATACACCTTTCCTTCAATTTGACCTAAAGCGTTTTCAGTCATTGGTTTATTTCCTTTATCTGAAACCTTCCCGCCTTTTTTCCATAACCCATATGGGAATATATCATCTGGTCCATACCTCTCGCCAAAACTTATCCCTGTCTTATCCATTGGTTGATTTCCTTCATCTAAAACTGGCGACACTGTAGAACGTTGTCTTGCATCAAATTCTGGCATCATCTGTTCTATAGGTTCAGGCGGATTAATAATTTTCCCACCTAAGGCATATTTCCCGCCTTTTTTTGCTTTTTTGGGAGGCCTACCTACTTTACTCCCATAAGTTCCTTTTCCTTGTGGCATTATTGCCTCCTATTCTTTGCATCAATTATAGGATAACCAAAAATTTTATCCTTATATTGTTTTTTGTTAATTATCCTGAAATCGTCAGGATTTTCATTTAATTTTAATAAACCATCTTCGTGTTTTCCAGCAGCATTATTTATACTTTTATTTATAATAATCTCTCCACCTTCAACTTCAATTTTAATTCCACCATCTTTATGTTTAGGACCATTCATTTTTCCACCTTTTATTCTTTTATTAGCCATTAGCCTGCTCCTGGCACATCTGTTGTATCAAAATCGCTACTAGCTAATCCTGATGATGTTCCATTTCTACCATTACCACTAGAGTCAATTACATTTCCAGAACCTGTATCATCATCTGAATTTAGTTTCCACCAACCTTTTACAGAACTTCTTTCGCAAGCAAGTCCATGTCTAGGTCTGCCATTATTATATAATGCGGTAATTTGTGCAGGAGATAATACAACTCCTTTCCAAAAAACAATTTCAGATTGTTTAGCATTAATAAAATTTGTGCTAGAACCTCCAATAGAAACAGTGCCTGTATATTGTTCTGGGGCAACCATACTTGTGTTAGCTCCAGCAGATACTTCAGAACCATTAACATATAATCTTCCAGTTGTTGAACTAGTGTCATATGTAGCTACAACATGATACCATTGATTATGTGATACATCATCACCTGTTATATTAGTTGAGTTTGAACTTGAATTATTTGTAAAAAATTGAAATTTCTCATGGTCACCACCACCATCATAATAAAATACATAAAAACCTCTACCATTACCATTACCAGATGTTCCATGTAATCCTGCTTGCATAATAGCATATCCCTTTTCAGTATCAGTGCTTGAAGCATCGACTGTGGCTTTTACCCATCCAGAAACAGAAAAATCTGAACTATTGACTTGTAAATCAGCATGATTAGCAACTTCAATTTTATCACTATCTGATGCTGTAAAAGTACAAGATGTTTTTGTTCTGTATTGAGGATAACCCTCACTTATTTTATTTATATTACTAGATAATCCTAATGCCATAATTTATATTACCCGTAATAAGCTAAGACTTTACCACTATCTAATTCAATAGAAGTAAACCTTCCATAAATAGTAAGGCCTGCTGGTATTGTAAAATCAGCTACATCTTCAATCCAAGACATATCACACTCACTTACATCAACTACAGAATCTTCTAATGCTTGTATAGCTACAAATGGTCCTGTATGTGCATCAGTATCATCTATTAATATTACTCCTGCTTGACCTAATCCAGCATTTTGTGCTTCCGCAACTGTATAATTCATTAATGTTTTTGCCATATTTCCCTCCTACCCTAAGCACTGGCTGTGCGTGAATGGGCTTGTTTATTATTATAAAAAATTCTTAGTAGATT